>OATB01000009.1_pt1 | contig 277909 bp, 219 predicted proteins | sample 1494941 | NCBI WGS metagenome assembly OATB01 (sample SAMEA2579931, study PRJEB22360) | human gut metagenome | reverse complement strand
GAACTGTATACAATTATGCCCTTTCAGGGCGCAAATTCAGATTGTCGTTTTTACGTAGGGCGTTGCCCTACGCTATATAATTAAGCCCTTTCAGCGCACTCCGCAAAATAATCATTTAGCGATTTTTCATCAGTCTTCTGTCACCTTTGAAAAGAACCTTTTCCTTTTCATCCGGGTCTGTATCTTTATACTGTTTTTGAGTTTCCTGAAGCAGTTGCATCAGCTCTTTTTGCTTTTCAGCATATTCCGGTTTGTCGAAGACATTGTTCATTTCTCTTGGGTCAGCTTTTATGTCATACATTTCCCATTCGTCGATGTCGTTGTAGAAATGAATCAATTTGAAGTCTTGTGTGCGAATACCATAATGACGCTTCACAGAATGTTCAGCAGGGTATTCGTAGTAATGATAATAAGCAGCTTTGCGCCAATCGGCAGGAGTTTTGCCTTCATTCACCAATACGGGTTTCAGGGAGGCTCCTTGGATATCTGATGGGATCTCTATTCCGGCAAAGTCGAGGAAAGTAGGAGCAAAGTCCACATTCATGCTGATGGCATTACTGGTACTTCCTGCTTTAATTGCTTTCGGATAACGGATAATAAGCGGCATGCGTTGACATTCTTCATACATAAAGCGTTTGTCAAACCAGCCATGTTCGCCAAGGAAGAAACCTTGGTCGGAGGTGTAGACAATGATTGTGTTGTCCAGCTCACCAATTTTTTCGAGATAATTCAGCAGGCGGCCGATATTTTCGTCTACTGCCAGAACTGTTGCCAGATAATCACGCATATATTGCTGATATTTCCAGCTGATTAATGATTTGCCTTTCAGGTCACCTTTGCGGTATTCGGCAATGCGTCCGGCATATACAGAGTCCCATTTATCCTGAACTTCAACAGGCATACGTTTGTATACACTGTAAAGACGGTTGGTGGTATCTTTCAGCATTTCTTCACGAGTCAGCAATTTGAGGTCCCAGTCGTTTGTCAGTGTATGTTCGATAGACATATCCTGTTCACGGGCTGCTCTTCCGCGGCCTTCATAGTCGTCGAACAGATTAGCTGGTTCCGGGAAAGTGGTATTGTTGAATATACCCAGATGACGGGGAGCAGGCATCCAGTTGCGGTGCGGAGCTTTCTGATGATACATCATGCAGAAAGGCTTGTTCTTGTCGCGACCTTCGAGGAATTCAATGGCTTTATCAGTGATAATATCCGTAGCGTATCCTTTTTCTACAATATGCTTCCCGTTTTCCCAGAAATCAGGATCGTAATAGTCACCTTGTTCGTGTTGGCCGCTAAGGATGCTCCAATGATCGAATCCTTGCGGTTCACTGATAAGATGCCATTTACCAATTATTGCAGTCTGATATCCGGCTTGTTGAAGCAGTTTGGGGAATGTCTGCTGATCTCCGTTGAACGTACTTGCGTTATCGGTAAAACCATTCTCGTGGCTGAACTTACCGGTGAGGATGCACGCACGTGAAGGTCCTGAAAGAGCGTTGACAGCGTAGCAGTTGTCAAAACGGATACCTTCGTTGGCAATCCGGTCCATGTTAGGAGTCTGAATCAAATTTCCTCCGTAGCAGGACATTGCTTGAGTGGTATGGTCATCCGTCATCATGAAGATGATGTTCGGTTGTCTGGTCTCTTCTTTCTTTTGATTGCCGCAGGAAGCGAGACTTAGTGCAGCTAGTGGGAGGAGTAGGGCAGAGGGGGTGTAATAGTTTTCCATAATGATGAAGGAGAGTGACTAAAAAGTCGGTTGCATCTCCAATTCCCTTCCTTCCGGAAGGAGGAGAAATTGAGATGCGACCGACTTTTTAGTCAGCTTTATTATAGTTTGTATTTTAATGACTGTTTCTTTCCGTTTACTTTCACTTCTACTTCCAGTCCGTTTTCATCGAACGCTTTGTTCTTGAACTTAGCTGCAAATTTAGGGGCATCTGCGCTTTTCTTAACTGGATAGATAACTGTGATGTAACGAACAGCTTCTTCGCCGTCTTTCTTCACGTTGAAAGATACATTCATACGTTTGTAACGTTTGCGATAAGCAGTTGAGCACCAACCCGGTTCTTTCTTCATCGACATACCGTCGGGACCGAAACATTGCAGTTTCATGTTGCTGCCGTCTTCAAATTGTGTCAGGAACGTCATGTCTTCGCGGCTGTTGGCAATTTCTCCTTTTGGCATTTGATAGTGAAGATTGATGGAACCTTTGGCGCTACCGATCATTTCGTCTACAATGACAAAGTAAGTGTTGTCAACGAAGAAAACGGAACGACGGTGTTTCAAGTTTTTGTAACTAGGATTTTCGGTCACTAAAGTTTGGATAGTACCTTCCGGTTGCCACAATCTAGTAACGGATTCTGTAGTTTCCAAGTTTTTGTTGTTCAGCGTTACCGTGTTGTGAACACAAGTCTGACGGTGCCAGTTGCGTTGTTCCATCACTTCGCCTTCACCTGCATATACATACGAACCTGAATCCGGGAACAAATTCTTGCCGTTGAACCAAAGTTCGAATGTACCATTATCCGGCTGACAGTGCCATTCTCCTTTCGGGCCGGCTTTTACTACCATTTGAGTGGCATCCATTCCCCATGAATTGCGGAATACAAAGAAACCAGTTTTCTGAAAACCTTTAGACATATAATCCGGCAATGCGCCTTCTTTACCTTCGGTTGCGAAGTATTTGATAGCTTGGTTTTTCGGGAATAGTTTACCCCATGCTTTGTAGTTTTTCACCATTTCTTTCTTTGTTGTCAACTTAGCATCGCTGAAACATGGATTGGTATAATCAGGGAAAGAAATGTTTGCATAGAACATAATCATGCTTTCGATTGTATCCAGGTAATCCTGCGGGAATTCTTTACGGAATCCGTTCGCATCCGCAATACCTAATGCTTTGCAGAAAATGTTGATAGATGCCAGATGATAATGTGGATCGAGTTCGAATTGTCCGCCGTCTTCGTATACCTGTACATGAATTTCACGGTTCAGAATATCGATACCGCTTTTTCTCCATGCCGGAGCATCTTTAAATTCAGGGAAGAAAGCACCGGCGTAGATCATACGTTGAGCTTCAAACAGCAAGTGGTTACCTTGATCAGAGTAGTTGGCAAGGATGTGTATAGCATGTTTGTGATAGTTCACCAGGAATTCTGTCAGGAAGTCCGGAGTGAAAGAAGGAGAAGGAAGGAATAACTGGAACTGTGAAGTCTGGTCCTGCAGGCGATTACTAACTTCCAGCGGGCGCCATGCGAAACGTACGTTTTCTATTTCACCTTTGATTTTTCCATCACTTAACAGCTCATATTCTTTTTTGTCCATCTTTACCAACGGATTCTTTTTAATCCAGTCGATATACTGATGTGCCCATTCTTTAGCATATTTCTCGTCACCGGATATGCGATAAGCCTTTCCCATCGGAGTGAACCATTTGTGGCGGTGCAATTGCCAACGGAGTTCATTGTCTTTCACCGGCCAGTATTGCCAGTTGATGTCTTCTCCGTAGTTGTAAGAAGGCTGATAACCTTTATGTACGAAGAATGTATGTTTCAATCCGTCATCTGCCCACTGCTGTTCTTCTTTGCTGATAGTCACTTTGTTCAGATTGATATCCGGAGTTTTTACATTGGTACGCGCACGGTAATAGTCTAATAATGCTTTGGCAGCATCCTCATCTTTACCTTCCTGATGCAAAGCTTTCACTTTTTCCAATCCCGGATAGTCCAGGTTAAGAAGCGAAAATACTTCGCTTTTCAGTTCTTGGGCACTAGCTTTGCCTACAAAACAAGCGATTGCCAGCAGAACGATATACTTTAAAGTTTTATTCATGATATAATTTACGATTTTACGATTTACTATTTACGATTGAGAACACTCTTGCTTTTGTATTATTGGATCATTCTCAACTCTCCATGCTCAACTCTCAACTTCTTTAATTCCATGAATCTTTTCAATGCTTCCAGATAGTAATAGTCAGCATAGTTCAGTGGAGTGTCGATTTCAGAACCGTTGGGCAGTGAACCGACAGAGTGCATCAGAATGAATCCTTGGTTGTCACCCACTTTTGCAAGATATGCGTCGCTTGACAAACTCTTCAGAATCTTTTCCGCATAATCCAGGTATTTCTGTCCGTCGGGAACCATGGTGCTTAGTTCGATCAATGCTGAAGCGGTAACAGAAGCGGCAGAAGCGTCACGTGGAGTTTCTTCAGTCACAGGTGCATCATAATCCCAATAGGGGATAGCATCGTCTGTTTTAACGCGATCCATAATCATATCAGCTACTTTGATAGCGAAGTTCAGGAAAGTACTGTCGTTTGTTTCACGGTAGCAAGCTGTGTAGCCATATACAGCCCATGCTTGACCACGTGCCCATGAAGAATCGTCATTCTTGCCTTGGTGAGTTTGCTTGCGTTCAACAGTTCCGTCGTTGTTGTAGCTTACTACATGCCAGCAAGTATAATCCGGGCGGAAGTGATTGTTCATGGTAGTCATAGCATGCTTGATAGCAATGTCTTTGTATTTATTGTCACCTGTCGCTTTTGCTACATTAAACAGAAGATCGAGGTTCATCATATTGTCGATAATAACCGGGAAGTTCCATGTTCCGAAATCCCATGAACGGATAGCGCCGATAGAATCGTTGAAACGGCCGCAGAGGTTATCGGCAGTTTCTCTCATCACAGCGGCAATGGTGTCGTTGGGTGAAAGACGTTCTGCGTTGCCATAGCTGCAGTTGACCATGAATCCCAAATCATGCGTACCTTTATAATAGCGTACCGGATTCAGCAGATTTGTATATTGGATGGCTTGAGTCTTCAGTGTATCGTTTCCTGTCAGTTCGTATGCGTACCACAATGAGCCGGGGAAGAAACCACTCGTCCAGTCATAAACGTTGCAGAGGCGACGTTTGCCTAGCTGGTCAGCAGTGGGTTGTGCGCGTAGTGAATCTTTGAATGTTGATGAATCTCTTTCCAACTGACGGCAAAGGAAATCCATGTCATAACCGGTACGGATGGAGCGTGGCAACATTCCTGTACCACTAACCTCTTCTGCAGAAAGTTGTAATTGGGCAGAAGCTACATCCAGTCCTTTTTTTATCCAACTGTAGTCTTCCTTTGGGGTTGTCTGGCACGATGCAAGTGCAATACTAACCGAAGCAAAGAGAACAAGTTTCTTTTTCATGTTATTCATTTTAAGTGATTGTTTTTAGAAGTTTTGTAACTGATGCAAAAGTAGTGGAAAGGCTTAACTTTGTGTTGCAGGATTGTCCAAAAGGAGTTTGAACTCTGCTTTTCAAGTTTTGATTTTGTTGAAAAAGGTTTTAATTTTCTCCAATATGCCCTAATTAAGGCATATTGGAGAGGATTAAGCCTTTTATTTTAAAGAGAAATTACTTATTTACCCCAGCCTGGGTTTTGTTTAAATTGAATACATAAGTCTTTTTCTCGTTGTGGAATAGGCAATAACTCATGTTTGTTCTTTTCTGTATATTTGTACAACAGATATCTGTAGGTATCTGCTGAATCCCACCAATTAGCTAGTGCGGTATTCGTCTTTTGTATTGTTTCATAATAAATGCCCCAACGTACTAAGTCCATTCGGCGGTGTCCTTCGAAAGCTAATTCATAAGCGCGTTCTTTTCTGATGGCTTCACGGAAACTTTCTTCATTTAGGTTTGAAAGATCGCAACTACCTGTATTACTTGGGTATCCAAATCCACGACGACGAACCTCATTAATAGCTGCATACGCTTCCGTTGTAGGACCATGTTTCCATTCATTTAAGGCTTCGGCGTAAATAAGTAGTACATCGGCATAGCGTAAGAAATACCAGTTTGCATTTGATTTGTCATTATTGATAATACCGCCAGTCTTTTGATGTTTAATAAGATCCCATTTTGCGGGGGTATAGTTTTGTTTTTCTTTTTGTCCTTGAGTAGGATCTTGATCTTTTAATTTGGCAGATTCTTCTGTATCTTTATCTTTGTTTTTCACCCATAATATGTAATCATCATCGTATTTATAATTTGCAATTGATAAGTCACGACGTTTATCATTAGCGTTTTTACTGTCTCTCCAATCAAGTACAAATGTATGCACCACCTTCATATTTCCGGCACAACTACCTCGTACACCAGCGATTGATGTAGTTTTTACTCCATTCCATTTACCGATACGTCCCACGGGGTCTCCTGAGCCTGACACAGTAGGAGAGTAAAATGATATTTCTATTAAACTTTCGCTCGGATCCCATACACCGCTGCAAGTATTATCCCATAATTTGTCATAATCACGAAGTAATGAGTGCTTTCCTGACTCTATGAGAATGCGGGCTGTTTTAGCTGCATTTTCCCATTTTGCAGTGTTTTGTACAGGATATCCCGCCCATGTAGCATATACTTTAGCCAAGAGGCCAAGTGCTGCCCCTTTACTGAAACGATATGCTGTACTTTCACGAAGTTGATCGTCAACAGCGTATGGCAGAACTTCACTTGCATATAGAAGATCATCTTCAATAAACTCATATACTTTATCGGGACTAGCTTGGGTATAAGTAGTAGGAGCTTGATAGGACATTTCTGTATTAGTAATCAAAGGTATATGTCCATAACGACGTACTAATTCGAAATAGAACATAGCTCTTAGCGCTTTGGCTTCAGCAATATAAAGAGTTGCTAATTTTTTATCTGTATCATTGTAATTATCAATTTTTCTACTGATACGTTCCAAAAAATCGTTTGCTCTGTAGATACCTTTGTAGAGAACTTGCCATGTTTGTTGAATTTCTACTTGAGTAGTAGGGAAAGCATTATTAGCGATGATACGATAATTGGTTATATCGGAACCTTCTCCCTGGGATATATCTGTTCCCATGTTGAACAAGAGCGACAAGTGGTATCCGTAAGCTGCGTCTTCAATAGTTGTGCGGTATACTCCCAGCAAAACATCTTTTGCTTCTTTCGCATTATTCATGTAGTTTTTCTTTTCCATTTCGCTTCTTGCCTCTTCATCTAACGAGCATGAAAATGGTAGAATGCACAGGATAGACATTGCTATGTAATATATTATCTTTTTCATATTATTTTTCTCGTAAATTAGAATTGTATATCAACACCAAATGTAAATACTTTGCTCTTAGGATACGCACCCCAGTCCAGTCCGGGAGTCATCGGACTCTTGCTGGCTGTACTAACTTCTGGATCATATCCGCTGTAGTTGTTCAAGCAAAATAGATTTTGTCCCGTAGCATAAATACGAAGTTTGGATACGAGGAACTTGCGAGTCCATTTGTGGGGAAGTGTATATCCTAACGTCACATTCTTCAAGCGTAGGAACGAGCCATCTTCAACAAATCTTGAGTATACGTCATTAACTACATACCCATTGTAGCTAGGTACTTTGTTCGATGCGTTGGTCGGACTCCACCGATCGGCTACTTCTGCCAATTGGTTTCTACGTTGTGTATTAGTCTGGGTTGCATACAGGCGGGTTGCATTATAAATATCATTGCCATAATTGAATTGAAGCATGAAACTTAAATCAATACCTTTATAGTTGAAAGTATTAGTTATACCTCCATACCATTTAGGCAAAGCGTTACCGATAACCGTACGGTCATTGGTCGTAATTACTCCGTCACCATCCTGATCTTTGTATTTCACTGCTCCCGGAGCTAATCTGTTGCCAAGACTCGGATTACTTGTTACGCCCTCTTTCAACTGCAATGTGCTTGAACCCGGAACTGAATAAAAGTCAGAATATTGATAGATTCCATCAAACTCATATCCATAGATCAGACCAAGAGACTGACCAACAATAGCTCTATAATCGTATGAGGTAAAATTGCTGTCGAAACCAGAGCGTGCCTGCATGTAATCTACTCCGGACGCTAATGACTTTAATGTATTTCTGATGAAAGAAATATTGAAGTTGGTTTGCCAAGTAAAATCTCTGGTTTGAATATTGGTGCTGTTCAGACTTAATTCAATACCTTTATTCTGAATCTTTCCCACATTTTGCATTTGTGAATCAAATCCGGTAATATGTGCCAGTGATTGAGACAACAATAGGTCTTTGGTGTTCTTGATAAAGAATTCGGCTGTAACATTTAAACGGTTGTCAAGAAATCCTAAATCAACTCCCAAGTTGATGGTATTTGAGCCTTCCCATTTCAGGTTTTTATTTCTAAGTTGTTTGGGATTCAATACTGTTACGCTGCTATTACCTAAACCATATTTGTTTGCTTCATACAAATCCAGTGATAAATAGTTGGGTATATTATCATTTCCTACAGTACCCCAGCCTAAACGAACCTTGAAGTTTGAAATCCAATGAATATCTTTCATGAATGCTTCTTCAGACACACGCCATGCGGCAGAAAAAGAAGGGAAAAAGCCCCATTTCTTATTTGCAGAAAACACGGTGGAACCATCAGCACGTACTGTTGCCGTAAATAAATAGCGGTTGTCATAGTTGTAATTTCCGCGTGCATAAAATGATAATAAAGTTTTATCGTAATAAGTACTTTCAACTTTACTTGGTGTGGCACCTATCCCCATATTGTCATTTTCCATCTGGTCAAAAGGGAATCCCATCGCTTCTCCCAGCAAATATTCTGTACTTTTGTATGAAACTTCATGACCTAGCATAACATCATAATTATGCTTCTTGATTTTTTGTTTCCAAGATAAAGTATTGTAGTTAGTCCAGCGTACATCGCGTTGCATGGTTGTGCGTCCGTATGGTTGCTCACCATTACGATATGCTTCTTTAGAACCATTCTTGTAGAATATGTTGGTGCGGCTGTTTGTTGTATTATAAGTACCAGCACTTTTAAAAGTAAGTCCTTTGATAATTTGCCAGCTTACAGATGCATTACCCGACCACATTTCTGCACGTTTATTGTTAGTGACCGATTGAGTTTGCATTACAGGATTAACTTGTGCCAGACTTTCACCCGTTTCTAACATTTCCGGGTCGATAGCTGAATTCAACAACTCTTCATCAGTTAGTTTGTTTCCGCCGGTTGGGCGTGCACTAAGAATCTGAGCCAACATATTGAACCGACCTGAATCGGCAGTTGTACCAACACCTTTGCGGTTAGTTAAAGCATAGTTGATAGTAGCATTGAATGACACGCTTTTGCTGATTTTTTGATCGATACGAAGTTTGGCTGTTGTTTTATCAAAGCCACTGTTATTAAAAATACCATTTTCTACATATCGTGAGAATGCTGCATTATATTGAGAGTCATTAGTACCGCCTCTAAGAGAGAGATTATGGTCTTGAGACCAAGTAGGATTGAATGTTTCCTCTTGCCAGTTTACTCCATTTACACCAATATAATCTTCTAACGAACGATATTTCATAAATTTGCCGTCATTATCGTATTCTTTGTCGGAAATGTAGCTTTTTAAAAGCTCTGTATTGACTTCACCTTGCAACTTTACAAATTCATATGGAGACAATACGTCTAACATTTTAGAGATTTTGCGATAGCTTGCCGAGCCGTTATAACTAATTTGTGGCTTACCGCTCTTCCCTGATTTTGTTGTAATCATTACAACACCGTTTGCAGCGCGTGCACCATAAATGGCAGATGATGAAGCGTCTTTGAGCACTTCGATTGATTCAATATCTGAATTTGATAAATGATCAATATCATCTACTTGGAAGCCGTCTACAATATAAAGAGGGCTTGAATCTCCCGTCAGACTTCCTACACCACGAATGTTAATATTAAATCCAGCTCCTGGTGTACCATCTGTAGATGTGATCTGAACACCGGCAATTTGACCACCCAGTGCTCCTGCTACTGAACTTGTTTGGAATCCTTCGATATCTTTAGCAGCTACAGAAGCCACGGAACCTGTCAAATCACTGCGTTTCATTGCACCGTAACCAACTACCACAACTTCATCCAATGCTTGATTGTCAGGAACCATCTTTATATTGATAGAACCCTGACCATTGAATTTCAATTCTTGCGTCTTATATCCGATATAAGAGATGGAAATAGTAGCTCCTTTCTTTACTTTTAAAGTGAAATTGCCGTCAAAATCGGTAATTGCACCTGTGGAACCGCCTTTTACCTGTATGGTTGCTCCGATAAGAGGAGTATTTGTTTCGTCTACAATAACACCTTTAAGTGTAGATTCTTGAGCATGTACACTGACAGTGATTATCAGTGCTAAGAGGGTAATCCACCCTCTTATGCTTATTGATTTTATTAGATTGTTTATGCTATACATAATTTCTTTTTTTACGTAATTAGTGTTTAGAAGTTAGGGTCAAACCAAATTGTCAATGGGAATACTCCTGGCCCTGATTGCGGATCTTTATTCTCTTTATTAATAGTCATTTGGAAACTTACTATGCCATGTGGGTATTCTCCATTCAGAACCCATTTGTTCGGATTCAGTTTAAATGCCAACCCGTTGCTAGGATCTGCATATCCTAATGTATAATGTAGGGTATTAGTACCAGATATATTTGCATAATAGGACATAGCGTGTCTGGAACCGGTATTTGCTCCTTTAACACCGGACTCATCTACATATTTAACCCAAAGAGGATTCAAGAAGCTAGAGGTTTTAGAATCACCATTTGTAAATGAACCGCTTAGAGCTGTATAATTGACTGAACGTCTATAATCCATTGTGAATTTGGATACATCAAATTCAGAATCATTGCTTGTGATTTTAGGTGCAACAGAATAAGTACTGTTACTAATCGTTTTAGGATTTACATGGAATACAAACGGGTTATACAATACGTGAACACCAGAAATAACCAAATCATAATGTATGAATACAGGTACTTCCAATGAAAATTCAGAGTCTTTATCTTCACCAACAGTAGCTGTTACAAAGAAGAAACCTGAAGTATTTACCGGGGAACCGTCTTTATCTACAGACCAAACTGCATTCTTAAATGTTATTTTACCATTTTCGTCAATTTCTAATTTGTCACAGTTTCTTCCGTTTCTAATGCTCCAACGTACGTTGTTTCCTGTAATATCGGTGCTTGGTGCATTAATTGTAAATTTATTTAAAATTGTATTAGCATTGGCTGCTTTATCTACAGTGATTCTAAACTGATTTGCATTGGTTGCATCATCTACTCCTATATTGTTACCATAACGTATGTAGGTAAACTTGTTTGGATTATTCTTTACTTTCAAATTAAATGAAGCTTCTTTTGAATTTTTAGTATTCGATGCTATCACTGTGACAGTGTAATTGCCTTCAGGTATGTTATGTCCTTTCTTAGCAGTCACAACTCCATTATTGTCAATAGATAACTGTTTGTTTAAGTCATCTTTCAATGAGAACGTAATTGCATCACCCTCCAATCCTTCATTAGGTGTAACGGTGAATGGAGATGATTCATAGATCTCACAGATGGCTGGATATTCGAAGTTTGCCACTGGGACAATTCGGTTCACTACATTCAGGGTATATATATCCTCAAATAAAATACCATCAGGTGCGAATTGGTTGGCTACTTTGACTGAGATAACATACTTTTGTCCTATCTCAAATCCATGATGCTTATCCACAGACAGAACCCCGGTTGTCGGGTCTATTTTTATTTTGTCAGTAGATGGTTCAATGCTTTGGATCGAATAAGTAATATTTTCTAATGACCCTTTAAGAGTAGGTGTTTCGCTTGTGAAAGTAGTTTCTGGTTCTTCAGGTGATTCAACTTCAATCAATCCTTCATTTTGCTCATAAGTTAATCCTAGCGGTTTGGAAGTGATATTGACCGTTAAGGCATTTTCGAAGATACCTTCATCTTCAGAGGATGCACCTGTAGTCAGTTTTAAAGAAAGAGTGTGGATACCAGGTGCGATATCGCTTCCTCTTACAATAGTAATTTCTCCAGTTTGAGAGATTTTAAAGAATGATGATATTTCACTTTTTGCAATTTCATATTTGGTAATCGATACATGATTACCGTCGGTTTTTACTTGTGCAGTAGGAAGCTCCTCTGTGCTTTTTGCATCTGAAACGATGCTGTACTCCACTTGAATTTCATTGGGCTCTATTATAATGCCATCAGGGACCGACTTCATCATATTTACTACTACAATATCCTTATATTCGTGGTATGAACCACCAGCCATGCATGATATTGATATCTTATATAAACCAACAGGTGTGTCTTTTGCACTGTTGATTTCAATTGCGCCTGTTTCTTTATTGATAATAAAGTCATTGCCAGTATAGGACTCACCATTTAATGTGATACCTGTAATTGTGAAGTCAGACGGTACGCTTCCTTTGTAAGAAGGCTCTGAAATTATTCCACTCATGGATGGGCCTATATCGGTCATGCCTAAATAATAAAGTGCAAAACCGGTAGTGTCAGTGGTATCCTCATCTGAACAGGATGTATAAGTCATAACTAATACAACTGTCATCAAGGCACCTAAAAACTGTGAAATGTTTTTTAGTAACTTAGATTCCATATTATATGATTATTAATTTTATTTTGAAGAAAGTGTATATTTTGTACCATTTACTGCTACTTGGATGGATACCCCTTCTGGATGGAAGATACCTGCTGTTCCGTCCTCGTTATCAGTGAATTGGGCATCAATATCCAATGCTTTACGATCTTCCTCCGTTCCGAAAGGATAAATAACGGAAATGTAGCGTGCTGCCATAGTTACATCGTCTTTTGATGCTGGCTGGTTAACTGTTATCTGGTAGCCTAAACGTAAACCGGAAATTGTTCCCATCGCATTAGATATATCTGTGGCTTGGCTTGATGACAAGCTTTTGCTTTCTTGAATTTTGGTTTCAGCAAATGTTCTGGCTAGCATATTTTTGTTGTCTGCAAAATTTGTATATGCTTGACAATATGGCTGTTCTGTTGTATGTGGCTCAAATACAGACGGAGTCTCTTCGTCATCAAGTATGTGGAAATTTAAATTGGTTTTCAGGCTTTTTGCATTTTTTCCATAGCCTTCGTCAACGATAACAAAGAATTTCTTGTCCACAAAGAATACAGTTCTACGATGAGTTGCATTATCAAAAGAAGGGTTTTCTGTTACAAGAACATCTGTATTGTTTTTTGTTTCTAATTTGAGTAATTTTCCTTCAACTTTTCCACCTTGTTCACCGCCTATGGATTTACTCATTACGGTTAGCGTATTGTGGTTCACAGTTGCTGCGAATTTTGTGCGGTCGTTACCACTGTAAGCGTATACACCTGCATCCGGGAAGAAATTACGCCCATTGTGATAGAGGCCGAATGTATTATTATCTGGTTGACTGTGCCATTCTTTATAATTGTGGTTTTTTAGAATCATCATAGTCGATTCTTTTTTCCATCCATTACGTAGAATGTAGTATCCTGAATTATCATAAGATTGTGTCAGGTGTGTGGGTTCTTTCCCAGACTTTCTTTCGGTTGCCATCCATAATAATTCTTGATCATTCGGATACATGGCTACATATTCTTTCAATCTGTTTAATAAGGTACTTTTTGCATATGAGCTTGAACGTGTATCATTGAAGTTGTCGAGAGAGTAGTCTGGATAAATTGTATTCATGACAACTTCCGTCGCTGCTTTTAGTTTATCGGTGAAGTTACCGGGCAATAAACTCATTTTATCATTTGCTTGCGTCAACAAATAAATAGAGCGGAAATCGCTGACAGCACCGATGTGATAACTTAAATCTAATTCAAATTGTACACCGTCATTATTGAACTGTTCATCCAATTGTACGCCTACTTTCTGTAATCCTTCATTTGTCCATTGTTCTGCATTTTTGAATTCTGGCATCAATATCCCTGCTGTAGCTACGGCCTGTGCTTGAGTTAAAAGAATATTTCCTTCTTGATAATAATTTAAACGCATGCATTCAACTTCTTTTTCAAATGCAGTGAGAAAGGTAGACAACCATTCTGGAGTAAAGTTGGGGGAATGGATAAAGTATGCCATGATGTCTATTTGTGAAAGTACACGTTCGGCTACTTGTAGTCCTTTCCATTCATAATCTTTATCGTTTTCAGAACCGCCTGCTGGTGGAAATTGAGTTCCTGGTTCGTATGGATAAGTAGCCAACCAATCACTATATGTTTCAATCCATGACTGAATATATTTTTCATCTTTGCTGATACGGTATGCTTTCGCTTGAGGAAGCATCCACTGGTGACGGTGACGTTGATATCTAAATTCTTGATCAGTTTCCGTGTCTTGATGAGCTGTCCAGTCTATTTTTTTTGTGTTGTTATCAAAGAAAGAATAGTAAGTTTCAACTTTGTTTTCATCAATGCTTTCATAGAAACCTCTGACATAGAAACGATATTCGAGTGCTTGGTCGGCAATACGTTGATCTTTTACCGAGATTGTGGGATTGATTAAATTGATGTTCGGATTCGTTACATTCGTTCTATTTCTATAATATTCTAATAGTGCGTGAGCTGCATAATAGTGCTCGCCTGCTTCGTAGAAAGATTTAACCTTTTCCAATCCGGGGTAATCGAGATTGATAATATCAAAGAGTTTAGGCTCGACGACATCATTAGGCTTATTTTCTGGGAGTATTTCTACACCAGAACTAATTTCACCAGATAATAAATCATCGTCGTCGTCCACACATCCTGTAAAAGTGATGGCTGTGAACATACAAGTAATAAAGAAGATGTTCTTCATGCTTTTATTAGGTTTTAATTATTAAAAGTTATATTTTACTGTTTGCAAATGTAATCTGTTTATTCCTATTCATTAAGCTGTCTTGTTCAAGCTTTGTTCAAAAATGATTTTTTTGATATTAAATTTGTTGAATCGTATATCATTTCTGTCTAAAAAGACTGTTATATATCTGATATCAGGCTTTTTATATATCATAATGTAATCTAATCCAATTGTATTTGTAGCGTTGGTTTTGTACATTTTTAGGTGTTCTATTGGATGAATTTTAGTCCATAATGATTGGGGGAATCATGGTGGATTGGAGAAATAAGAAGGATAAGTGTAACTAATCGGAATGATTCGAAATATAATCTCATAATCTCTCTCTTACGTTACTTAAGAATCACAACCTACCTTGTTCCTATTTCTTAGCTGTAGGGAAACATTTTGTTTCCTGCCTTAGAAACTCCGGTTTCAAGGCTTGAAACAAAAGTTTCACCAGCTTGGAACTTTAGTTTTTTACCTATGAAACAAAAGTTTCTTCTTGTTGAAACTAAAGTTTCAATTAGGAGAAACTACCTTGGAACTTTATTCGGTGACAGCAAAAATGCCGTCACCGTGCTGTCACCGCTTGCTGTCACATTATAGTATACTTATAATCAAATATTTAAATGCAAACAGGTGACAGATGACAGCAGATTTTCACTTTTTAATTTTCAGGAGAGATTATATTTTGGCTCAAATCCGTCAATAAGAAAAGTACAGTCTTATACATTATGGTTGTTTATTTATCCCTTTGCTTTCTTGATATACTCCGTAGGCAAACATCCGAAATACTTTTTAAAACTCGTAGCAAAGTAAGACGGTGTGTTGAATCCTACCATCGTACTGACCTCTGCTACTGTATAACGTCCGTCCTTCAGTAATTTTGCCGCTTCATTGAAACGAATCTTACGTATAAAGTCGATAGTCGATTCACCTGTGATAGCTTTCAATTTGAGATGCAGATTAGAACGGCTCATATTCATTTCTCTGGCGAACTCGTCGGTGGAGAATTCAATATTATCCATATTCTTTTCTACGATGGCTACGGCACGTTTCAATAAAGCTTCGTCCATGGCGTTGAATGTAATCTTTTCCGGTTCCACTTCCAGAGATTTGGAATACCGTTCAAGCATACGCCTGCGGGTGCGCATCATGTTCTGTATTTTCGTAGTCAGTATGGCAAGAGAGAACGGTTTCGGGATATAATCATCCGCGCCCATTTGCAGACCTTCCATCTGATCTTTGGTTTCGCTTTTGGCAGACAGGATAATCACAGGAATGTGACAGGTACGGATATTCTGCTTCACATTCTTGCATAGCTTGATACCATCCATCACAGGCATCATGACATCAGTCACAATAATGTCCACTTCATTCTCTTTCAGCTTTTCCAGGGCTTCTTCACCATTTCCGGCTTCCAATGTATTGAAAAGTTCGGAAAGTCCGCTACTGAGATAATGGCGGATTTCATTATTGTCTTCTACAATAAGAATCGTACCACGTTTCTTGTCACCGGTTTCGATCGCTTCGTTTTCTACTTTTTCCGTATCAATGAAATACATCTCTTTCGAGTTGGTAGAATAAACTTGGTCCTCCTCATTTTTAGCGTCATTAGAAGCTAATTCGGAAGGTTTGTAGATATTTATATCCTGTGGCAGATAAACAGAGAAAGTACTGCCTTTGCCTTCTTCACTGTCTAACTCAATACGTCCGTGATGCAGTTCCACCAAACGCTGTACCAATGACAGCCCGATGCCGCTTCCTACATGCTCACTCTCTATCTGATAGAAACGTTCGAATATTTTCCCCTGTTTGTTGATAGGGATACCAATGCCAGTATCACTAACTTGCAGTACCAGCCAATTGTTTTCCTCTTTCAACGTAACAGTAATGCTTTGCCCGCTTTCTGTATATTTGAAAGCATTTGAAAGCAGGTTATTAACGATCAGTTCCAGATAATTCGGATCGAAAAGTTCCTCTTTTTCTTCCAGTTCGGAGTGGAGAGTATAAGTAATCTTCTTGTGGCGTGCCAGTTTATCGTAGAACAAGAAATTATCCTGTATCAGTTGATGCGCATTCTCTTTCTTTACTTTCAGCTCGAAAACTCCCAATTCGGCACGGCGATAATCCATCAACTGGTTGACAAGATGCAACAGACGATTGGCGTTGCGTTGGATATATTCCAGTTGGTTACGAGTCCAGCGATCACTAATCTTATTGATTATTTCTTGTAAAGGAGCTAAGATGAGAGTTAATGGCGTGCGAAGCTCGTGCGAAATATTGATGAAGAAACGCATCTTCATCTGGTTGATTTCTTCTTGATGCTCCTTGTCCCTGCGTTCAAGTTCCAGTTCCGCTTCCATACTCTTACGCATCCAGAAGAAGCGGAAGACGAAAGTGATAAACCCGATAAAAGTGGCGAGGAAAATCATGATTGCCCACCAGGTCTTGTACCAGATAGGGAGAACTATGATTTCCAACATTGTAGGTACAGTATTCCATTTTCCGTCACTATTGGCAGCTTTTACCAAAAAGTGATAAGTGCCTTGTGGTAGGTTGGAGTAGGAGACAGTACGTTTATCTGTCAGATAATACCACTCTTTGTCATATCCTTCCAGTTTATAAGCGAAAGTGTTATGTTGTCCGGAAATATAATTGGATACTACAAATTCAATCGTGAAAGCAGTTTGCCATGATTTCAGGGTGATACTTTCTGTCTCATTGATATTCTTAGTCAGGATACCGGTTTCATCATCCGGGCGAACTGTCTTGTTAAACAGTTGAAGTTTAGTGATAACTACCGGAGGCGTATAAGGGTTATCCAGCAACAGTTCCGGGCGGAAAGTAGTGATCCCGTTGATACCTCCGAAATACATCTGACCGCTCGAAGTGCGACAGAACGAAGAAGTATTAAACTGATTACTCTGTAATCCGTCGGATTCCGTAAAATTACGGAACCTCTCTGTTTCCGGATTGAAACAGGAAATACCACGATTGGTACTTACCCAAAGACGTCCGAAAGTATCTTCCAGAATACCATATACCACATTATTAGGCAAACCGTTAGCCGTAGTATATCGTTTGATTTTCTTTTCTTTCTCATTAAAACAGTAGAAGCCTTCACGCGTACCTACCCAAATGATACCGTTGGCAGCCTCGTAAATGCAATTGGTAAACGTCTTTGTTACAGATGATTCCGGCAGAATAGGCACCTTTTCTATCTCGATTCCTTCCTGCTGAAAGACAGATATACCTTCCTCACCCCCGACCCAAAGCCGTTTATGGGAATCTCTGAACAGGATTGTGATTCGTTGTGAAGTAAATGGAGTACCGTCCTTTTCCTTATCAATGGTGGTAAAACTCTTTTTTTCCGGGTTAAAACTAACCAGAGCACTTAATGTCCCCAATAAGAGATTCCCTCCTTTGTCAGGAAGAATAGCATATACATTCTCATTCACCAACTGGCTGTTCAGCTGATTGAAACTTTCCATTTTTCCACTGTTTCGATGGAGGACAGTCAGTCCGCCGGCATGTGTCCCTATATATACAAGTGATTTTTGTTCATCTACATATACGGCTTTGATATTGTTGGAACCAATACCGATTTCCCGTTCGTCTTCCTGTAAGATATAGTGCGTAAACTGTTGTGTCTTTGTATTATACAGATTCAAACCACCATCATTCGTTCCTATCCATAAGTTCTTATCCTTATCTTCCGTAATGCAGCTGACTACGTTATCGCTTAGAGAATTCTTATAGGGAATACGCTGGATATTCTTGAATCTGTTGCGGATAGGATGGTAATAGTTCAATCCCCCGAAGTAGGTTCCAAGCCACATACCTCCTTGCGAATCCATAAAGATACTGCGAACCGAACGTTGTGACAAACTGCCGTTTTCTACCGGACTGCTACTGTAGGAAACGAAAGAATCGCTTCCTTCATGATAAATGTTTAGATCATTGAACGTTCCTATCCATAAGCGATTTTGCGAATCCAGTGCCAGGGAGCGGATATAATTGGAACTGATACTTTTAGGATTGGAAGAAGAATGATGATAAGCCTTGACCTCTTTCGTTTTCGGATTGAGCAGAAGCAGACCGGCTCCTTCGGTAGCTACCCATATACGGGTAGGAGATTGCTGCAAAATGGCCTGAATCTGTTTCGTTTCCGTTATCGGAGTAATTTTTTCCAGTTTCTTTTGAGGAATGGAATAGCTGTAAAGCCCGTCAACCGGGGTACCGATATAGATAATATCCCCCTGTCTGTAAAGAGCTGAAGCTATAAGCTTGTGCATAGCGGTACTAAAAGAATCATCAACGAATCGTGATTCTTTAATATCGAACATAGTCAGACCTTCTTGTGTGCTTATAAGCAACTGTTCCGGTGAGATTTCTGCAATACCATTGATTTGTTGCCGTTTGCCTTTTTTCTCGTAGAAGAAATTTCTGAATTTGTCTTTTTCTTCGTCATAATATGACAAACCATCCCGCGTACCGATCCAGACACGTCCCTGACTGTCAGTTTTTACGATTCGTGAAATGTCATTAGCAATACTGTTCGGATCCTCTTCATTATGTTGATAAACTGTAAATGAATACCCGTCATACTTGTTTACTCCATCATAGGTCGCGAACCACATATTACCTCTTTGGTCCTGATCGATAGAAAATACGGTGCTTTGTGACAATCCTTCGTTAATAGAAATATAAGAGAAGTTAATTTGCTCCGGAACTTCAGAAAAAACGCAATTAACCCCTATACATAGAAAGAGTAGACAGATTGTTGTTTTTTTAAGGCTGTTCATTATTAGTTCATAAGATTAATAATGGCATCAAAGATAGCAAAATCTTTTATATGGAGGTATTCAATAGAGAGAAAGTAAATATAGGGAATGAAAAAATACCACCGATTATACAGATTAGCACGGATTTTTATATCGACAATCTTCGAATTACAATTAAATCTGTGTTAATCTGTGTAATCGGTGGTGAAACTTGAAACTGGTAGGTAATTTATTATTTAGCTAAATCTCCTATCTCGTCTAAATTCTTCTGAATATCTTCGTCATTCAATGTATAATTCACCAGATCACCTGCCAAATACTTGTCATAAGAAGCCATATCGATCAGACCATGTCCCGAAAGATTGAACAGAATCACTTTTTCTTCTCCGGTTTCCTTGCATTTGTTAGCTTCGCGGATAGCCGCTGCAATAGCGTGGCTGGATTCGGGAGCCGGAATAATACCTTCAGACTGCGCAAACAGACAACCGGCTTCGAAAGACTCCAGTTGCTGTATATCTACCGCTTCCATCAGATTATCTTTGAGCAACTGTGAAACGATTACACCTGCGCCGTGATAACGAAGCCCACCGGCATGGATATGAGCAGGAGCAAAATTATGTCCCAAAGTGAACATCGGCAGCAATGGAGTATATCCGGCTTCATCACCGAAGTCATACTGGAACTTACCACGTGTCAGTTTCGGACAAGAAGCAGGTTCGGCAGCAACGAAACGAGTCTTTTTCCCTTCCTGTATGGTGTGGCGCATGAACGGGAAAGAGATACCTCCGAAGTTGGAACCACCTCCGAAACAACCGATCACGATATCCGGATATTCGCCTGCCATTTCCATTTGTTTTTCAGCTTCCAGTCCGATAATAGTCTGGTGGAGAGTCACGTGGCTAAGTACGGAACCGAGCGTATATTTACAGTTGGGAGTCATTTGTGCCAGTTCGATAGCTTCCGAAATAGCAGTTCCCAATGAACCTTGATAAGTGGGGTGTTTAGTCAGAATATCCTTACCGGCACGGGTAGACATAGATGGAGAAGGAGTGACCTGTGCTCCGAAAGTCTGCATGATGCTGCGGCGGTATGGTTTTTGTTCATAACTGATTTTTACCTGATAAACGGCAGCTTCCAGGCCGAAAACCTTGGCTGCGTAAGAAAGAGCGGCTCCCCATTGTCCGGCACCGGTTTCAGTGGTGATGTTGGTCACCCCTTCTTCTTTGCAATAATAAGCTTGTGCCAATGCAGAGTTCAATTTATGCGAACCGATAGGGCTTACGCTTTCGTTCTTAAAATAGATATGAGCCGGAGTGCCGAGTGCTTTTTCCAAACCATAAGCACGAACCAGCGGAGTGCTGCGATAGTACTTGTACATTTCACGCACTTCTTCCGGTATTTCGATCCATGCATCCGTCTGATTCAGCTCCTGATGACACAGCTCTTTTGCGAAAATCGGATATAAATCTTCTGCTTTCAGCGGTTGTTTGGTTCCCGGGTGCAACGGAGGCATAGGCTTGTTCACCATATCAGCCTGAATGTTGTACCAGTAATGTGGAATTTCTTCTTCCGGTAGAATATACCGTTTTCTTTTTTCACTCATAATATTGTAGTTTTTTAGTTTTCTGTTGCCAAAAGTACTCAAATTTTTAATATTCGGAAAATTTTGTCAACAAAGAATCGCATTTGATTGTTATTTTAGTTAAGTTTGCACGACCCCGTTAAAAAAGATGATATGAAGATTTATCATAAGTTTTTATTGTATCAGAATAAACTGCTAAAACCCTATGTACGTATCTTGTTAGGGCTGGTAGAAGCACTCACCTATCTGGCGTCATTATTATTGATTGTCGGAGTAGTATATGAACATGGCTTTCCCTTGTCTATTGATGAAGTGGCGAATTTACAGACATTGTATAAAACTGTCTGGATCATCTTTCTGATTGATGTAACTTTACATATCTCGCTGGAATACCGGAATACCAAAAAACAATACCGGCGATTAGCTTGGATCTTGAGTGGGTTGTTATATCTCACTTTAGTACCTGTTATATTCCATCGTCCGGAAGAAGAAGGAGCCATTCTGCATATTTGGGAATTCTTACATGGGAAGTTTTATCATCTTTTGTTATTGTTAGTTCTTTCTTTCCTCAATCTGTCTAATGGGCTGGTGCGTCTGTTGGGACGGCGTACCAATCCGTCTTTGATATTGGCAGTCAGTTTTATGGCTATTATTCTGATTGGAGCAGGCTTGTTGATGCTTCCGCGCTGCACGGTAAATGGTATCACCTGGGTAGACTCTTTATTTACGGCTACCAGTGCCGTATGCGTTACAGGCTTGGTACCGGTAGACGTGTCCACTACATTCACCACTTCGGGATTAGTTGTCATTATCCTGTTGATTCAGATTGGCGGATTGGGAGTGATGACATTAACCAGTTTCTTCGCCATGTTCTTTATGGGGAATACCTCCATTTACAATCAGCTTGTTGTGCGTGATATGGTTAGTTCCAATTCATTAGGTTCTTTGCTGTCTACTTTATTATATATATTAGGCTTCACCTTAGTGATTGAAGGGATCGGCATGGTTTCGATTTGGTTTAGTATTCACGGAACGTTGGGAATGACCCTGGAAGGAGAGTTGGGTTTTGCTGCTTTCCATTCTATTTCAGCTTTTTGCAATGCGGGTTTTTCTACGCTTTCCGGCAATTTAGGAAATCCGATGGTGATGACTAACCACAATTGGCTGTTTATTACTGTTTCTCTATTGATTATCTTTGGTGGTATCGGTTTCCCCATCCTTGTCAATTTCAAGGATATTGTATTGTATCACCTCCGTCGTTTCTGGAAATTGATTCGTACCCGCAAACTGGATCGGCATAAAATGCAGCACCTCTATAACCTGAATACGAAAATCGTGTTAATCATGACTTTTCTGCTTTTATTAATCGGCACATTGGCTATTGCTGCTTTTGAGTGGAATGGTTCTTTTGCCGGTATGCCTGTGGCAGATAAGTGGACACAAGCTTTCTTTAATGCCACTTGTCCGCGAACAGCCGGTTTCAGCAGTGTCGACTTAGCATCATTGAGTGTGCAGACATTGTTGGTTTATCTATTCCTGATGTGGGTGGGCGGTGGATCACAGTCCACGGCAGGTGGTGTGAAAGTGAATGCTTTTGCGGTCGTAGTTCTGAATCTTGTAGCCGTATTGCGTGGCACTGAACGAGTGGAAGTGTTTGGCAGAGAATTGTCTTACGATTCAATCCGGCGTTCCAATGCAACAGTAGTCATGTCATTGGGAGTCTTATTCATTTTTATTTTTACATTGAGCATACTCGAACCGGGTGTTTCCATTATGGCATTAACTTTCGAATGTGTCTCTGCGCTTAGTACCGTGGGTTCCAGTCTGAATCTGACCCCTCATTTGTGCGACGCGAGCAAACTATTGGTGTCTTTGTTGATGTTTATTGGTCGTGTGGGGTTAATAACATTGATGCTAGGAATAGTTAAACAGAAAAAGAATACAAAATACCGTTATCCGAGTGATAACATCATAATAAACTAAAGCTATGAAGTATATTATTATTGGTTTAGGAAATTACGGCCATGTGTTGGCGGAAGAACTGTCCGCCTTGGGGCACGAAATTATAGGTGCGGATATAAGCGAAAGTCGTGTAGACTCCATCAAAGATAAGGTTGCTACAGCTTTTGTCATTGATGCCACTGACGAACAATCATTATCAGTGTTGCCATTGAATAGTGTGGATATAGTTATTGTAGCGATTGGAGAGAATTTTGGTGCGTCGATACGAGTCGTTGCCCTGTTGAAGCAGAAAAAGGTTCCCCGTATTTTTGCCCGTGCTATTGATGCCGTACATAAAGCAGTGCTTGAAGCTTTTGATCTGGAACGAATCCTGACTCCGGAAGAAGATGCTGCCCGCAGCCTGGTACAACTGCTCGACTTCGGTACTAACATGGAAGGATTCCGCATCGATCAGGATTATTATGTGGTGAAGTTCACGGTTCCGGAGAAATTTGTAGGATATTTTGTGAATGAGTTAAACCTGGATGAAGAGTTTCATTTAAAAATGATAGGCTTGAAACGGGCGAATAAGGTCACCAACTGCCTGGGTATCTCTCTGACCGAGCTTCATGTGAAGAATGAATTACCGGAAAATGAGAAAGTGGAAGAAGGAGACGAATTGGTCTGCTACGGCAGGTATCGTGATTTTCAGGCCTTCTGGAAAGCTATTTAGCTAGAGTACTTATAACGTCGCTTTTATTGAGCACAAGTGAGCAAGTTTCAGAGATAGTTGTATGAAGAAACCCATCGGACTTCTTTTCAGTGAAGAAATCCGGTGGGTTTGTTATATGCTGAAGCGTATGCCTTATTTCGTCTGAATACGAATATTTCCGGCTTTCACTCCGTTTGCTTTTGCTGTAAACACAATCTCTCCGACAGTTTCACCGGCTTGCAGAATAGCTGTCAACATACCGTTGAAAGCATGCATCTTCGGAAGATGGAATTGTTCAAGGTTCGTCGGATCTCCATTGGCGGCAGCACGATATTTACCTGTTCCCTTTACCGAGAAATTTATCTGACGATTATCGGTAGGGCAGAGGTTACCGTCTTTGTCTACTACTTTAACAGTCACATAAGCCAGGTCTTTTCCATCTGCAGTCAGTTCGTTACGGTTGCTTACCAGTTCGATGTGATGAGGCTTTCCGGCAGTACGGACTACTTTTTCAGCTACCGCTTTTCCGTTTTTGTCGTAGGCTACTACTTTCACTTCACCTGGTTCGTACTTTGTATCCATCCACATCAGACGATAGCGGTTCTTTAGCGAACTATTATTCTTGCTTTGTTTTCCATAACTTTTGCCATTGATAAACAATTCGGCAGTAGGATAATTAGTGTACACAAAAACGGGAGTCACTTCACCTTCACGTCCCGGCCAGGTCCAGTGAGGCAGGATATGCAAGGTTTCCGCTTTCTTGTTCCACACGCTACGGTAAAGATAATAGCGGTCTTTAGGTAAACTGGCAAGGTCGATGATACCAAACATTGAACTGTGGTTAGGCCATGAATCCGTATCGTATGGTGACGGTTCGCCCAGATAATCGAATCCGGTCCATACGAACTGTCCGATGGTCCAATGATGATCGTCAGCTAATGCAAAGTCCTCGTCCGGAATATTCGACCAGGGACAAACCTCCACATCGTATGAAGAGCATTGATGATCTTCATATTTTGCCCCTTTCTTATCCTCTACCGGGAACTTGTATACGCCGCGTGAGCTGACAGTAGAAGCCGTTTCACTTCCCAGAATCAGATTCTGCGGGAGTTGGTCGTATGACTCCTGATAGCGTTGCGTACGGTAATTAAGTCCCGGAATGTCAATCATCGCTGCAAATCCGTTGGCAAGTACACAAGTCACTTGGTCCATTCCGCAAGTGACAGGACGGGTAGGATCTTCACGATGGCAGATATCCTGCAGGAACTTGGCCACTTTATAACCGACAGGACTGCATTGAGTCGGTACTTCGTTGCCGATACTCCACATAACGACGCAAGGGTTGTTCCGGTAATTATGAAGCATATTTATCATATCACGTTCCGCCCATTCATCGAAGTAGCGGTGATAACCATTTTCACATTTGGCGATATCCCATTCATCGAACGGTTCGATCATCATCATAAATCCCATTTCGTCACACAACGCAACGAGTTCGGGAGTCGGCATATTATGAGAAGTACGGATCGCGTCGCATCCCATATCTTTCAATAGCGTAAGCTGATGACGCAGTGCTGCAACATTGATAGCGGCGCCCAACGGACCTAAATCGTGGTGATTGCATACACCCTGAAATTTGCGGTGCTTCCCGTTCAGGTAGAACCCTTTGTCAGCAATGTATTCAATGCTGCGGATACCGAAACGTGTGGTGTAAGTATCTACCAGTTTATCATCCGCATAAATTTTAGAGATAGCCTTGTAAAGCGACGGACTTTCCGGCGACCAGAGTTCGGGCGCGTTTACAATAAAATTTTGTTCAAAAGGTTGTCCGTGATTGATGCGGCTTGTATTCTCTTTGCGGGTAACAACTTTACCTTCCGGAGAAATAATTTCCGTCTCTACACGGATGGCTGTTTTCTCACCGGCATTGTCTATCTTCGTTTGGAGACGTACGGCTGCAAAATCCTTGTTGACGTGAGGAGTCGTGATTTGCGTTCCCCATACAGGCACATGGATTTTGTCAGTCACAATCAGGTGTACATTGCGATACAGACCTGCTCCCGGATACCAGCGCGAAGATTGCGGACGGTTTTCCAAACGCACGGCAAGCGTATTGTTTTTACCGTCTTTATTCAATAAAGAAGTCACATTACAGTGAAAAGAATTGTAGCCGAAAGGCCAGAAACAAGCTTCTTTTCCGTTGATGTAGACACGCGCTTCACTCATGGCACCGTCAAAGAGCAGTGTCACTTCTTTGTCGGCAGGGGCGTCAAAACTGGTACGATACCATCCGGTACCTACATAAGGAAGACCGCCGGTACGTCCTGTCTTCAAGGAAGCTTTTTTCTCAAAGTTCTGTGTCACTGCCACATTCTGAAGATCATTGTTCATGTCGAATGGACCAAAAATCGCCCAGTCGTGTGGAATAACAACCGATTCCCATTTAGTGTCATTGAACTCCGGCTGACTAGCCTCTTTAAAATCTCCTTTACTGAATTTCCAGTTCTTCTCTAGCAGTGCCTCACTGCGTTGCGCTTGCATAGTGCAGGCGGCGGCCATCAAAAGTACAGCTAATAACTGTTTGGGGTGTTTCATGTTCATTTTTACTTTTCAGGTATAAAATATTTTGGATTCGGCGTAAAGTTATAAAAAAGGATTCAATAATCTTATCTCTTGAAAGCATTAAATGCACTGGCCGGTTTGCCACTGTTGTCGAGCCCCCCTTGTGATAGTATTTCCATTCCTTCTTTCCTTCAAATGTAGGAAAAATGTCGGTTACACTTGTAAATATCCCGCTCTTTTTGTTCCTTTGCCATCTATTTATAAACAGAAAACTTACGTATGAGAAAACTAGTTTATTGGCTTTTATTGCCGTTGGCAGTGGCTGTGAGTGCATGTGGTGGTAAAAAAGGAACTTCAGATAATCAGTCGCTACTGGCAAGAATAGACAGTATAGATGCTCACGGATTGCAACGTATGCAGACGTCTAAGAGCGAAACTAACTTTAAGTTCAAAGGAAAAGATTATCATTCCTTTGTTTCACGTACTCCGGACGAAAGTCTGCCTCATGTAACAAATGAGATGGGAGATACTTATGTCGACAATAAAATAGTGCTGCACCTGACACGCGGTAACGAAACGGTATTGAACAAGACATTTACCAAGAATGATTTTTCATCCGTAGTCGATGCAAAATTTCTCTCGAAATCTATATTGGAAGGAATTGTATACGACAAGACCACTCCGCAGGGCATTGTATATGCCGCAAGTGTTTGTTATCCGCAGACAGATTTGTATATGCCGCTTTCTATAACGATCACCGCCGATGGAAAAATGAGTATACGGAAAGTAGATATGCTTGAAGAAGATTTGAACGATGAAGCACCCAATTAAGCCTCCAGGCGGGTGTTGACAGCAAAATTACACAAATGTGAAAACATTTGAGACAAACGAAAGGCAACCGATGAGGTTGCCTTTCGTATTTTTGCACCGTCAACAAACTTAATATCGAATAGAATGAAGAAAAGCATTTTTATTATTTGCGTGCTGGCATCAGGATGCACGGCGATGGCTGAACAAGTCGAGAAACCCGGTCCGGCTATAGAAACACAGACTTTGGTGCCACTGACCGAGCGTGTAAATGTACAGGCAGATTCGGCATGTGTCAATCAGATTATAGATGGTTGCTGGGTAGCAGTCGGAACTAAAAAAGCGCATGCCATTCAACGTGATTTCAACCTTATGTTCAACGGAAAACCTTCTTATCGTTTTGAACTGAAAGAAGATGATAACACATTATCCGGATATGCAGCGGGGGAAACAAAAGGGCGTGCGGAATTTTCTTATTGTTATGCAACTTCCGATGATTTCAAAGGCAAACCAGCCGATACATATAAGAAAGCACAAATAATGAAAACTGTATATCATCATGGAAAAGGTATTTGTCCGCAAGGTGCTTCCCGCGATTATGAGTTTTCGGTATATATCCCTTCTACATTAGGCAGTGATGTTTCTACCATTTTTGCCCAATGGCATGGAATGCCGGATCGTACTTTGGTACAGACTCCACAGGGTGAAGTGAAGAAACTGACAGCTGATGAGTTCATGGAACTGGACAAGACTACTATTTTTAAGAAAAACATGGGATACGAAAAGAAACCCAAGCTGGACAAGCAAGGTAATCCGGTGAAAGACAAACAAGGCAATCCCGTTTATCAAGCCGGAAAGGCTAACGGATGGCTGGTGGAACAAGGTGGCTATCCTCCATTGGCATTCGGATTTTCAGGCGGATGGTTTTATATCAAAGCAAATTCCGACCGTAAATGGTTGACAGATAAAGACGACCGTTGCAACGCAAATCCGGAAAAGACACCGGTTATGAAACCTGTGACATCTACATATAAAGCATCGACCATTGCTTACAAAATGCCTTTCGCCGATTTTCCGAAAGATTGTTGGATTACATTCCGTATTCATATCGATTGGACAGTCTATGGCAAAGAGGCGGAAACAATTGTAAAGCCGGGTATGCTCGATGTACAGATGGACTATCAGGAAAAGGGGAAAAAGGTTAATAAACACATTGTGGACAATGAGAAAATCATGATTGGACGTAACGACGATGATGGTTATTACTTTAAGTTCGGTATTTATCGCGTAGGTAATAGCACGAAGCCGGTATGTTACAATCTGGCAAACTATTCAGAGAGGTAATTAGTCAGAAGGTAGAAAGAGAGTGATATCCGGATGTCCGTTTAGTGGGCATCCGGATATTTTTTTATAGGTTAATAATCTAAAAAAATAATATCGCATTTGTCAAGTGTGCTTCAAGTCTGCAAAAAGATTTGTTTTTTTGTTGCTTGCCAAATGGTATAATATATAAAATTATTAGTGATGCAAATGATGAGCAAAAATGGATTTAGCCGGTGTGCGGAATTCTACATCGGTCGTTTGCGGAAGGAGGGACGGTATTCCACGGCGCATGTCTACAAGAATGCCATCTTTTCTTTCAGCAAATTTTGCGGCACGTCTAATGTGTCGTTCAGACAGATCACCCGTGAACGTTTACGACGTTACGGGCAATATCTTTATGAGTGTGGCTTGAAGCTCAATACGATTTCTACGTACATGCGTATGCTTCGTAGTATTTACAATCGGGGAGTGGAAGCGGGCAGTGCGCCTTATATTCCGCGACTGTTTCATGATGTCTATACAGGTGTGGATGTCTGGCAAAAGAAGGCTTTGCCTGCTACGGAATTGCATAAGCTTCTGTATGAAGATCCCAAATCGGAACGTTTACGCCGTACGCAAGCTATTGCCGCCCTGATGTTCCAATTTTGTGGCATGTCGTTCGCGGATTTAGCTCATCTGGAGAAATCGGCACTCGATCAGAATGTACTGCGATACAATCGTATCAAAACCAAAACTCCGATGAGTGTGGAAGTGCTGAATACTGCAAAGGAAATGATTAATCAGCTTCGTAGCAAGGAAAATTCTCATCCTGACTGTCCGGATTATCTGTTTGATATTCTTCGTGGGGATAAAAAACGGACGGATGAAAGAGGTTACCGGGAATATCAGTCCGCTCTCCGTCGATTTAATAATTCTCTGAAGGACTTGGCAAGAGCTTTACATTTGCAATCCCCCGTCACTTCCTATACGCTTCGTCATTCCTGGGCAACGACTGCGAAGTATCGTGGAGTATCCATTGAAATGATTAGTGAATCATTGGGGCACAAATCTATTAAAACCACACAAATCTACTTGAAAGGCTTTGGGCTTAAAGAACGTACAGAGGTAAATAAAGGAAATTTATCTTACATAAGAAACTGTTGTGTAGGTAGCGTGAAAACTGTAAAGTGTTAATCATCAGAATTAAAATATGTGTGTTACTTCTTAGGTAACGGATAATACATACACGAAGCGTACACTATGATGAAAATAGAAATCACACACATGACAAAGGCGTAAAATATGGAAAGGCCTAATACTCAACAGGGAAAATCTAGAGATCAGGCAATAAAAAGTATAGAGCATGAAAATAAGGTTATTTCATGTTCGGATAGTTTTTTGCTCTATGTTTCAGATAAAACGAAAAAAAGTGGAGGAATATTTGCTTTCTATTCGTGTTTTTGTCTATCTTTGCGTCAAATTTAAGTTCCGTTACCTAAGAAGTAACGGAATCACATGGGGTAAAAAAATATGATTTTAACGAAACCAAAATCAGTAAATGCCGGGCCTATTAGTGGGACAGGGGAAGGCGTAGCACACTCAAAACGCTGGTATGTAGCACTCGTTCGAATGCATCATGAGAAGAAAGTTGCCGAGCGTTTGTCTAAGATGGGAATTGATTCTTTTGTTCCCGTTCAGCAACAGATCCATCAATGGAGCGACCGTCGAAAGATGGTTGATACAGTCTTGCTTCCAATGATGGTTTTTGTTCATGTCAATCCAAAAGAGCGTATGGAAGTCCTAAGCTTTTCCACGGTCAGCCGTTATATGGTGATGCGTGGTGAAAGCACTCCTGCCGTTATTCCTGATGAGCAGATGGCGCGTTTCCGTTTCATGCTCGATTATTCCGAAGAAGCAGTTTGTATGAATGATACTCCACTAGCGCGTGGTGAGAAAGTTCGTGTCATAAAAGGTCCTTTGAGCGGCCTTGTCGGCGAACTCGTGACTGTCGGGGGGAAGAGTAAGATTGCCGTTCGTTTAAATATGCTTGGCTGTGCTTGTGTAGATATGCCAATCGGTTATGTAGAACCCACAAAGATTAGTAATGACGACACAAAAAAAATTTAACGTATTTCTATTCATTCTACTGTTAGGAGTTTTTTCTCCTTTGATGGCTCAAAATATGAGCGATTCCCAGGTATTGGAATATGTCAAAGAGGGGATTAGACAAGGGAAAGAACAAAAACAATTAGCCTCTGAACTTGCACGTAAGGGCGTGACCAAAGAACAGGCTATGCGTGTGAAGCAGCTTTATGAGCAGCAGAACAACGTCAATGCTTCCAACGCTACCGGTACGGACGTCAATGAATCCCGTCTTCGTGAAGAAATGAAGGAGAACACTTCCGATATGCTGGAAGACCATCCGAGTACTCAAGATCTTGAACGTAGTAATCAGGTTTTCGGACGTAACATCTTTAATACTCGTAACCTGACTTTTGAACCCAGTGTCAACATCGCCACCCCTTTAAATTACCGTCTCGGTCCCGGTGATGAAGTGATTATCGACATCTGGGGAGCCAGCCAGAACACTATCCGCCAACAGATTTCTCCTGATGGCACTATCAACATTCAGAAAATAGGTCCCGTCAACTTGAACGGCCTGACTATTGCTGAAGCCAATGACTACCTCAAAAAAACATTAAACAAGATATATAATGGTCTTAATAATACGAATGACCCTACTTCTGACATCCGTCTGACTTTGGGTAGTATCCGTACTATCCAGATCAATGTGATGGGTGAAGTAGTCCAGCCGGGCACTTACTCTCTCTCTTCTTTTGCCACAGTCTTCCATGCGCTTTATCGTGCCGGTGGAGTCAGTGACATAGGAAGCCTTCGTAATGTTCAGCTGGTGCGTAACGGTAAGAATATCGCCACAATCGATGTCTACCAATTTATCATGAAAGGAAACATTCAGGATGACATTCGTCTGCAAGAAGGCGATGTTGTGATTGTTCCTGCTTATGACGTATTGGTTAAGATCGATGGAAAAGTGAAACGTCCGATGCGTTTCGAAATGAAGAAGGACGAAAATTTATCTACTCTAATCAGTTATGCCGGTGGCTTTGAGGCCGACGCCTACACCCGTTCCTTGCGTGTCGTACGCCAAAACGGACAGGAGTATGAAGTAAACACAGTCAAAGACCTTGATTATAGTGTCTATAAAATGCGGAATGGTGATGTTGTGACTGCCGAGGCTATCCTTAACCGCTTCACTAATAAGCTTGAAATCCGTGGTGCCGTTTACCGTCCCGGTATCTACCAGCTAAACGGTAAACTGAATACCGTTCGCGAACTGGTGAACGAAGCCCAAGGCTTGACGGGTGATGCTTTCCTTAACCGTGCTGTCCTTTATCGTCAACGTGAGGACCTTACTACTGAAGTTATCCCTGTTGACATTAAAGCCATCATGGATGGTACTTCCCAAAATATCATCCTGGCGAAAAACGACATTCTTTATATTCCTAGTATCCATGATTTGGAAGATAGGGGAGATGTTGTAATCCACGGCGAAGTAGCCAAACCAGATTCCTATCCTTATGCGGATAATATGACTCTTGAAGACTTGATCATTCAGGCCGGAGGCTTGCGTGAAGCCGCTTCTGTTGTTCGTGTGGATGTATCCCGTAGAATTAAGAATCCCCGTAGTACAGTAGATAACGATACTATTGGTCAGATATATACATTCTCCCTGAAAGAAGGCTTTGTCGTCGACGGCACACCGGGTTTCGTACTTCAACCTTATGATGAGGTCTATGTACGTCGTAGTCCGGGTTATCAGGCTCAACAGAATGTGGTTGTTGAAGGTGAAATCCTGTTCGGAGGCTCATACGCCATGACCAATCGTGAAGAACGCCTTTCAGATTTGATCAATAAAGCTGGAGGTGCTACGAATTATGCTTACTTACGCGGTGCCAAGTTGACTCGTGTCGCTACTGCAGGTGAGAAGAAACGTATGGGAGATGTGATCCGTTTGATGAGCCGACAGTTGGGTGAGGCTATGATGGACTCTTTGGGTGTTCGTGTGGAAGATACTTTTAGTGTTGGCATTGACTTGGAGAAAGCATTAGCTAATCCTGGCAGTACAGCGGATATTGTCTTGCGTGAGGGTGATGTGATTTCTATTCCGAAGAACAATAATACAGTTACGATCAATGGTGCTGTGATGGTTCCTAATACGGTTTCTTATATAGAAGGACAGAAAGTTGATTATTATCTGGATCAAGCTGGTGGCTATTCTGAAAATGCGAAGAAGAGCAAGAAGTTCATTGTTTATATGAATGGTCAGGTAACTAAGGTAAAAGGTAGCGGTAAGAAACAGATTGAACCGGGTTGCGAGATAATTGTACCTAGTAAGGCAAAGAAAAGGACTAATATTGGCAACATTTTAGGTTATGCTACTACATTCAGTACTTTGGGAATGATGGTTGCTTCTATCGCTAATTTAATCAAGAAATAACGAATACCTTTATTTATGTCTACTTTGATGGAACAAACATCTGAAAAGGAAACAAAACAGGTGTATAATAATCACAATGACGAGGAGCTTGAAATCGATTTGATGGATCTTCTTCGTAAGGTTATAGGTATTCGTAAGAAGATCTATAAAGCGGCCGGTATCGGACTGATAATTGGTGTTATTGTTGCGATAAGTATCCCTAAGCAGTATACGGTTGAAGTTACTCTTTCTCCGGAAATGGGTAATAACAAAGGTGGTGGTTTATCCGGTTTGGCTGCTTCCTTTTTAGGAAGTGGAGTTTCTATGGGAGATGGAACCGATGCCTTGAATGCTTCCTTATCTGCAGATATCGTCTCTTCTACTCCCTTTTTGTTGGAACTTTCTAATATGAAAGTCCCTGTATCAGGGAGTGAGGAAATCTCTTTAAGTTCTTATTTAGATGAAGAATCTTCTCCCTGGTGGAGTTATGTAATCGGGTTTCCTGGTATGGTAATTGGCGGAGTAAAGTCTTTGTTTATCGAAGATGAGGATGAATCTATTTTTTCGGATAAAGCGAGTCAAGGTACCATTGAATTATCCAAAAAGGAATCTCAGAAGATTGAATCACTAAAGAAAAAGATTGTCGCTTCTGTGGATAAGAAAACTTCAATGACTTCCGTTACTGCAACTTTTCAGGATTCTAAAGTTGCTGCAGTTGTTGCTGACTCTGTAGTTAAGAAGTTGCAGGAATATATCATAGACTATCGTACCTCCAAATCTAAAGAGGATTGTCTCTATTTGGAGAAATTGTTTAAAGAACGTCAGCAGGAATATTACGAAGCGCAGAGAAAATATGCCGATTATATGGACTCTCATGACAATATCATTTTGCAGAGTGTTCGTACCGAGCAGGAACGTTTGCAGAATGACATGAGTTTGGCTTACCAGGTATATAGTCAGGTTGCCGGTCAGCTTCAGGTTGCCAGAGCTAAAGTTCAGGAGGAGAAGCCTGTTTTTGCTGTTGTAGAGCCTGCAGTTGTACCATTATATCCTTCGGGAACCAGTAGGAAAGTATATGTTTTAGTTTTTGTTTTCCTATCAGTTTGTATTGTAATCTCTTGGAATTTGTTCGGGAAAGACCTTCTGAGCAAGTTCAAAGAAGTATGTGCCTAAAATCAATTTTTAATGTGATATGGTATCAACCACCAGTCAAATCAATAAATTTATAGAATTTATAGCAGTTCTGGGAGATCTGATCATTCTGAATTTGGTATTGTTCTTTCTCCTTTTCTTTTGGGAAGAAGTATTTGTCTCTTTACCTTTTTCTTGTAGGGTTTCCTGGATGATGACTTCGTTAAGTCTCTGTTATCTGGCCTGTTCCGGTTCTCGTGGGAGGGTTTGGGATAGTCGGGGAATTCGCCCTGACCAACTTGTGTTGCGCGTGTTGAAGAATACTATAGCTTTTTCCATCTTTTGGGCATGTATCATGACTTTTAGTGGAATCTCTATCTATTCTCCTTTTTTCTTTGTTGCATATTTCTCTTTTCTCTTTGTTATCTTAAGTATTTATCGCATTATCATCCGTCATTTTCTGATAGTTTATTGTGCTAAGGGCAAGCATAGACGTTATGCTGTTTTTATAGGTGGAGGCAATAATATGCAGGTGTTGTATGAGGAGATGGAAAGTTCTCTGGCGTCTTCCCTATATGAAGTCGTGGGTTATTTTGATATAAAACCGAATGATGCTCTTTCTTCTCAATGTTCCTATTTGGGTAATCCTGACGGTTTTTCAGATTTTATGTCTGCACATCCAAGCATCAAGCATGTTTTTTGTTCTCTATCGATGGAGGAGGGACGTTACAATTTTTCTATCATGAATTATTGTGAAAACCATTTGCTTTATTTTCACGGTGTTCCTAATGTATGTAAAGGTTTTCCGCGTCGTATCTGGCACAGTATGGTTGGCAATATGCCTATCTTGAATCTGCGTTATGAACCTTTGGGTAAGATGGAGAACCGTATGTTGAAACGGATGTTTGATGTTGTTTTCTCCGGTTTTTTTCTGGTTACAGTTTTTCCCTTTGTTTATCTCATAGTGGGAAGTATTATAAAGTTGACTTCTCCCGGTCCTGTATTCTTTAAGCAAATGCGTACGGGGTTGAATGGTGTGGATTTTGTGTGTTATAAATTCCGTTCTATGAAAGTGAATGATGAAGCTGACAGTAAACAGGCTACGGCTGATGATCCTCGTAAAACTCGGTTTGGGAACTTCCTTCGTCGTTCTAATATTGACGAACTTCCCCAGTTTATCAATGTTTTTAGGGGTGATATGTCAATAGTGGGACCACGTCCACACATGTTGGCTCATACGGAGACTTATGCCCGTTTGATTGATAAGTATATGGTGCGGCACTTTATAAAACCTGGAGTAACCGGCTGGGCTCAAACACATGGTTTTCGTGGTGAAACGAGAGAACTCTCACAGATGGAGGAACGTGTTAAAGCTGATATTTGGTATATGGAGCATTGGACAATGCTACTTGATATATATATCATTTATAAGACTATAGCAAATGTAGTTGTTGGAGAAAAGAATGCATATTAAGATAAGGAATGGATTAAAATTGAGCAGATACAGATATCAATTTCTCAATGTTGATATAATATAGCTAATGAAATCTTTAGCTTTAAGAAAGTGTATTAACGAAGGAAATATTGTAATTAATTATTAGGGAATGACTAATCAATCAGTACACTTTTAGTTATCTTAAGCTGAAAAGGTTGGATAGTTAAATAATGTGCACTTAATATTATAGAGGACTATGCGAAGTTTACATATTATCATGCCAATGGCAGGTGAGGGAACACGTTTTCTTAAAGAAGGTTGGACTACACCAAAGCCATTGATTGAATTGAAGGGGATACCTTTGTTCGTTAGAGCTATTAGGAGCGTAATTATGGACGATATAAATTTGAAGTATTCATTTATTGTTCGTCAGGAACATATTGATAGATATCATATAAACGAATATATAAAAAACAAGTTGCCAAATGCTAAAGTTTTTTCTGTACTTAATACCACTCGTGGTGCAGTTGAAACTTGTTTGATGGCTGAGTCTGCAATAGACCCTAATGATTCTGTTATAGTTATGGACTGTGATTTGGAATTCTCTAGTAAGGCTTTTCTTGAAAATATTCGTCAAATATTAGCAAAACCTGTAGATGAGGTCAATGGCGGCTTGTTGGTATCATTTGAATCAGACCTTCCAAAGTATAGTTATGCTGAGATTGATGCTAATAATATAGTAAGGCGTACAGCAGAGAAAGAGGTAATATCTAATCATGCTCTTTGTGGAGCGTATTTCTTTTCTTCAGGAAAAGGTTTTTTAAAAGTTGCGCATCAATTATTAGATAATTCAATACCTAATAAATCGGAATTTTATGTGTCATTACTTTATAATTATTTGTTGAAGAATGGAGAAACTGTCAAACTTTGCTTAATGGAAAATTATTATTCTTATGGGACACCTGAAGAACTTAAACGATATATGTAATGCTCGGAAGTGAAATAAAACTGTTAATTGTAGATTTTGACGGTACATTAGTTGATACTTTTCGAGCTAATTTTATGGCTTATCAAGAGGCTTTTAATCAGGTGGGATTAGCTCTTAAAGAGGTAGACTATCGTCATTGTTTTGGTTTTAGGTTTGAAAAGTTTATGGCAACTGTTGGCATAACAGATCCGGTTGTAACTCAAAAAATAAGTGAGTTTAAAGGTAATTGTTACCCCGATTTTTTTAGATATTTTAAAGTGAATAATTCTTTATTAGCTATACTGAAAACTTTTCACAATGCTGGAGGTAAAACAGCGATAGCTTCTACTGCATGTCGTAAAAATTTAGAAAAAGCATTGCAATACATTGAGGTAACTGATATATTTGATCTTATTTTGGCGGGTGAGGAGGTGAGACAAGGAAAACCCTCCCCTGAGATATATAGGACAGTATTAAGGCATTTTTCTATGCAACCTAATGAGGCACTTGTTTTTGAAGATTCGGAAGTGGGTGTACAGGCAGCCCAGTCAGCAGGTATAAACTATATAGTTGTTAATTCAAACTATTATGGAGATTGAAATAAGAGGGCATTCTGGTTGTCAGATAGACATTGTTAATGGCGGGGATAGCTTGTTTATTAACAAGAGTACTCGTGATAAGAATTATATTCCACGATTGTATAAGCAAGCTTTGAAACAGTGTAATGCTTCAAAGATAGCTTATCAGCATATTCGTGTACCGAAAATATATGGTATTGAACGTATGGATGAATATCTAAATATTAAGATGGAGTATATATATAGTAAGAATTATGTAGATTATTTTGAAGATGCAGGATTTGACCAGATTAGTTATTTTATCAAGGCATTGAAAATTTTTATTGATTCTGAAATTGAAAATTCAAAAATGACTCCGATTAATAAAAATGTTGTAATAAATAAATATAATGATGTTTGTGATAAAGTTGCTAAAAATGATTTTATTAGTAAGGATACAGATATTAAGATAATTCTAGAGAAGTCTTCAATTGTATTCAATGAACTAGATGAAGAGATAAACATACCAGTTGGACAGTGTCATGGAGACTTGACTTTTTCAAATATACTATTTAATGGAAATAATTACTATTTGATAGACTTTCTGGACTCATTTTTGGAATCTCCATTACTTGATTTAGTAAAGATTAGGCAAGATTCAAATTATGGTTGGTCGCAGCTTATGTATGGGCATGATTTTGATTCTGTGCGGATGAGAATAATTTCAGACAAGATAGATAAAGAGATAGATATATATTATAGTAATTATGATTGGTATAATAAGTATTATAGTACTTTTCAGTTGATGAATTTCCTACGTGTTATACAATATGCTAAGGAGGAGAGAACTGTAGCATTCTTAAAAAATGTCCTCAATTCAATTTTATGAGTATTAGTTTGATTATTCCTATAGGAGCTGACAATATTGAGTATGAGAACTATATGCCTTATATATTTAACTTTGCTCCTGATGGAATCTCGCTTTGCATAAAATCTATTCAAGGGTTAGATTTAAATCGTTTTGATAATATCTATTTTACAATTCTTGAAAAATATGATAAAAAATACTATTTGTCATTATTGCTGAAATTGCAATTTAAAAAGTTGGGACTGAGTAATGCTAAGGTCGTAGTTCTTGATGAGCCAACCACTAGCCAGGCTGAGACTGTCTATCGGACTGTGAATTGCGAGAACATAGAAGGAGCAATTTTTGTGAAAGATCCTGATGGCTATTTTTGTGGAGATTTTACCATTGCAAATAGTATAGCTATTTATCCACTTGATAAGTTGGAAATGGTGAATCCAAGAAATAAGAGTTATGTGGAACTTGATGATCAGTTCTATATAACAAATATAATAGAAAAAAAAATCATCAGCCGTTTCTTTAATGCAGGAGGTTATATTTTTGATGATGCTGCTGTGTTCTGCAAATATTATGAGAGATTATATTTGTATGAACAACTTTTTATGTCGCATATAGTCTATGCTATGCTATTGGATAATATTCCTTTTAGGCCTTTTGAGGTGAAAGACTTCCAAGATTGGGGAAGTGAAAGAGATTATAATTATTATTTACTGGATAGATTATGGAAGTATTAAATGGTTTTATAGCTGGTCGATGTATCGTTTATAAAATATACAATCAATTTGTATTGATAATTTCTTTTATTGATATAATAATAGAAAATGATTTCAAGATCGAATATATGAATACAATCCGTTTTTAGTATTCTATTGTGAAGTATATTTGATAAAAGTGATTTTTAACACACAAAGCCAATAAATGTTTTTTGGGCGATAACTTATATGATAAAGAAGGTTAGTATGGCTTTCTATGATTAATGTATAAGAAGGGTTAAGGAAATAGTGGTCTATGTAACTTGTTTATAAAGCAAATATTTTAATATTTATGTCAAGATCAATAACAGCTAATTATATTTTCAATCTATTGAATACTATTTCTGGAATTCTATTTCCTTTAATAACGTTTCCATATTCATCTAGGATTTTGTTAGCAGAAGGAATAGGAGAAGTGAACTTTTATCAATCAATAATATCATATATCAGTTTAGTTGTAGGATTAGGTATACCATTATATGCAGTAAGAGAAATTGCTAGAGTGAGAAACGATAGAAAGCAACTTAATGTTACCACGATTGAGATATTATCTCTACATGGAATTACTACCTTGATTGGTTATTTGGTCGTTGCTATTTTATGTTTTACAGTTCCCAAGATACAAACAGATTTACCTCTTTTCTTGTTGTTAAGTTCTTCTATTTTTCTTACTACCATTGGATGTGAATGGTTTTATAAAGGCATTGAAGATTTTAAATATATTACGGTTCGTGGTTTGATTGTCCGTATGATTGGGATTATATTATTGTTTACTTTAGTAAAGACAAAAAATGATATTCTATGGTATGGTATTACAATTACTCTTACATCGGTAGGAAATAGTGTATTCAATTTTATTAGATTACGTAAATATTTGTGTATATGTAATATTGATCGACGTAGTATTAATCCTTACAAGCATTTAAAGTCTGTAGGTATAACATTTTTATTAGTTTTATTATCTACTATATATCTTACTCTTAATCCAGTAATTTTAGGATTTATGACTGATGATGTATATGTTGGTTATTATTATGGTGGTATAAAATTGTTTTCACTAGTGTTTGGAATAGTAGATTCGTTAACTGCAATTTTGCTACCTCGGTTTTCGAATTTGATGGCTGAAGGAAGAGATGAAGAATTTGCTACAATCTCTCAAAAAGTATATTCGTTTACTGTTGGAGTTTCTTTACCAATATCTGTTGGACTGTTCTTTGTTAGTCAATATGCTATACCTATTTTGGGTGGTAATAGTTTTATACCATCTATAGGTGTTTCTCAGATTTTATCTGTTTTGCTGGTTTTAGTGGGACTTTCAAATGTATTTGGGATGCAGACTCTTTATCCTAAAGGGAAAGTGTATATTATGGTGAAAGTAACTTTAATGGCATGTATTACAGACCTCTTAGTGTGTTTTTTGACTATTCCTACATTCAAGCATTATGGTGCTGCTATGGGGTATTTAGCTGCAGAACTAGTTGCAACTACAGGGTTGTACATCATGGGAAGAAAGTATATTTCTATTAGGTTATTCGATAAATCAATAATACATTATTTATTCGCTGTTATTTTAATGGGGGGAGGCTTGTTTGTGCTTCAGTCATTAAATTGGAATAATTTATTGATGTGCATTATAATGATGTGCGTAGGAGCTTTTATATATGTACTTTCACTTTTATTGCTAAAGGATTCGCTGATATTAGAAGGCCTTGCGATTGTTCAAAATAAATGTTTAAAGAAATAAAAATGCAGTTGATTAAGAGTATATTGCGAAAGTTTTTTTCATGTACTATTTCATTGATGATTCGTTTATGTAGAAATGAAAAGGTTATGCTAGATATTTTTTCTCGTAGTTTTGAAAAATATTCAGATAACTATTTTTGTTATAAACTTCGCCCCAAAAAAGCAGATTATTTTATTCCTAGTAATATAAAGACTACAACTACTTCTGGTGAATTTGCTATTGTTCTTCAAGGGTTGATAGAGATGCGTGATGAATTTACTTTTGAGACTATTAAATTATATAGAAGATTGTTTCCGGGAGCAATTATCATAGTTAGTACTTGGGATTATACAGACCCATCTATAGTACGGACTTTGGAATTATTAGGGTGCGAAGTTGTTTTGAATAAAGATATACCTGTGTGTGGCTTGGGGAATGTAAACTATCAAATTTGCACAAGCTTGGCTGGATTGAAAAGAGCTAAAGAATTGGGAGCAGAGTTTGCATTAAAGAATAGATCAGATTTACGTGTCTATCGTGAATTTGCTTTTGAATATCTTAAGAGCCTTGTTGAATTAAATACGATTTCTTCTAGTAATGTTTATGGATTGAAAGGACGTATAATAACACAAGCTGGTAATTGGGGGCAAATGTTTAATCCTATGTGGCTGCAAGATTTTCTCTATTTTGGATATACTGATGATCTTATAAACTTATTTGATATTCCATATGATGATAGGAATATTCATTGTTATAGAAAAGATAATTTCGATACAAAGCGAGTACTGACGGGTGAAACTCTTGCTAAGTGGCCAGCGTCTGAAATAAATATAACCAAACGCTTTATTCAGAAATATCATAATTCTGATTTAAGTCTCAAAGATTGGTGGAATTTTCTAGGTGAGTATTGCTATATTGTAGATTCGGAGGACTTATTGACATTGTGGAATAAGTATGGACTCAATGACCTGGGACAGTTTTACTGTGAATACGATGGTAAGCACAATTATAGAGATCCATTTCGGCATATAAGTTCATCTGATTTTATTAATATCATGAACCATAAGTATATATATGAAGAGTGGATGGAAAACGAGAAGGCTAATTACACTATAGAATAATGAAAAATTTAATAGTTTCTGTAGTTCGTGTTCTAGCCATTATACGACGATGGACCTTTCACTTTACTTAGTAATAAGTGACCGATTTATAGTGTTAAGTTTTTTATGCTGTGAAGACCAATCGCTACAGATTCTTATTGGGTATATGTTGGCCTTTAATTTAGTTGCTTTGCTGTATGTAATTGGGTTATAATATATTAGCAAAATATCCTTCAGTAAAAGGTCATTTATGGCATTTAGGATGTAGTGAATTCACAGGATGGTGGTGTCCGTTATATGTAGCTGTAGGGACTGTAATTCCTTTAATTTTTGTGTACAAGAAGAGTTTTGAAATTAATAATAAATAATATGAATATGAAATATATTATTGTCGGAGCTGGTATATCAGGTTTGAGTATTGGGCAGGTTCTTAAGGAGTATGGACATGATGTGCAACTATTTGAGGCAGATTCGCGTCCAGGAGGGATGGTAAAATGTGATAGAGTGCATGGACATTTGTTTCATCGCACTGGAGGACATGTCTTTAACACAAAACGTCAGGATGTATTGGATTGGTTTTGGAGTCATTTTGACAAAAAAGACGAGTTTACTATGGCAGATCGAAATTCAGTTGTTTCAATGGCTGATAATACCATAATTGCTTATCCAATAGAGAATCATGCTTATCAACTTTCAGATGAGATGATGAAAAATTTTATTAATGATATTGTGTTAATGGCTACTAATAAGCCTGTAGAACCTACTAATTTTGAAGAATTTTTGCGAGCTCGTTTTGGTGAGACACTTTATCGTGAATATTTTCGACCATACAATGAAAAGATCTGGCGTCGTCCACTGACAAACGTTCCACTGTCGTGGTTGGTTGGTAAATTACCAATGCCTACACTTGAAGATATTATTTATAATAATTTTAAGCATATTGAGGAAAGGTCTTTTGTACATAGTTCGTTTTTTTATCCGAAAAAAGAGGGTTCGCAGTTTGTCGCTAACCGCCTTTCAGAAGGACTTGAAATACATTATAATGTAGATGTAAAATCTATTGAAAAAATAGAAAAAGGATGGTCTGTGAACGGAGAGATTTGTGATAGAGTTATTTTTACTGGCAATATGAAGTCAATACCTTTAATAGTTAAAGGAGTTGACTTATCGGCTTATATTGAAGGTATTGAAGCTCTTGAAGCCCATGGTACCACAACTGTACTTTGTGAGATTGAAGATAATCCATATAGCTGGATTTATATGCCAAGTCATATTCATGAGGCACACCGTATCATTTGTACAGGTAATTTTGCAGAGTCAAATCGTGCGAATGGAGTAATGTCGGCTACCATTGAGTTTACAGATGAGATTAGTAAGAATGATATTATTGATAATCTCTCTCGTATACCATATCATCCCAAATATATAGCACATAACTATGCTCCTTATACATATCCAATCCAAGCAAAAGATACACGTGAATTTGTCAATAGTGTGAAATGTGTTACTGAGCCAGAAGGTCTATTTCTTCTTGGACGTTTTGCTGAATGGGAGTATTATAATATGGATGTAGCAATGGGGGCAGCTCTAGATTTGTGTAATAATAAATTGAAGTAGTATGATAGCCGTAAATGTAAATGCTGGATTGGCAAATCAAATGTTTCATTATGCTTTTGGTCGGGGGCTGATGGCTAAGGGGTTAGATGTCTGTTTTGATCAAAGTAACTTTAAACCACGTTCTCAATGGGCATTTGAATTGGTTAGACTTCAAGATGCTTTTCCCTCGATAGATATAAAAGTAATGCCGGAGGGGCATTTTAAGTGGGTATTTCCTTCTTTACCGCGAAATGGCTTGGAGCGAAGATTTCAAGAGTTTATGAAGAAATGGCATAATTTTATCGGTGATGAAGTATACATTGACGAACCTATGTATGGATATGTACCTGACATGGAGAAATGTGCTACTAGAAATTGTATTTATAAGGGGTTTTGGCAAAGCGAAAAGTATTTTAGACATTGTGAGGATGATATACGTAAACAGTTTACTTTTTTGCCTTTTGATGAATTAAAAAATATTGAGGTTGCAGCAAAAATGTCGCAGGAAAATTCTGTAGCTATTCACTTACGTAAAGGTGATGATTATATGCAATCAGAATTGATGGGAAAAGGATTATGTACAGTCGATTATTATATGAAAGCAATTGATTATATGAGAAAGCATATAAATAACCCTCATTTTTATGTATTCACGGATAATCCTTGCTGGGTAAAAGATAATCTTCCTGAATTTGAATACATATTAGTAGATTGGAATGAGGTATCAGGGAAACGTAATTTTCGAGATATGCAGTTGATGTCATGTGCTAAGCATAATATTATAGGAAATAGTACTTATAGTTGGTGGGCAGCATGGCTTAATGCAAATCAGGATAAGATTGTTGTTGGGCCCAAAAGATTTTTCAATCCAATCAATTCGTTTTTTTCAACTTGTGATATAATGTGTGAAGATTGGATTTCATTGTAAATAAGTGCTAGAATGTATTAAATAAATTTGATGCCATGGTTTGAACTTTCTGTTATTTTATCGTTTTTTATGTAAAAATATTTTAAGTGAAAACTGTTAAGGAAATCATTGGAAAAATAAGAAATATGAGTATGTTGTCGAAGATCGTATTTTCATTATGTAATATTTTTCAATATTTTTTTTTATTGCCAGGCAAAGTATGTGGTAGATTATTTAATTATGCTATCCATTGGCATTTCAAGGACATTAAAGGTCGTATATATCACGCGCGACAGCTTAAAGGGCTACAATATGTTAAAATAGATTATGGTACAATTCTTTCTCGTGGAATAGTGCTTACGGCATGGGATAAATATGCTGGATACGATTACACTCCTTCTATTCAGATTGGCAGTCATTGTAGAATTGGGGAGTATTGTCATATTACTGCTTGTCATAGTATTACAATAGGTAATAATGTGTTAACAGGTAGATATGTCTATATTTCTGATAATTCTCATGGTAAAAATATAGAGTCAGAATTAAATACTCCTCCATCGTTGCGACCACTTTATGCAAAAGGTCCTGTTGTGATCGGTAATAATGTTTGGATTGGTGAGAGTGCACGTATACTTTCAGGGGTGACTATTGGAGATGGGGCAATAATCGGAGCTAATGCTGTGGTAACTCATGATGTTCCAAGTGGAGCAGTAGTAGGGGGAGTACCAGCTAAAGTCATTAAAATGATGACATTGCTAGATTGAAAAGAATTTGCAATATAGGTAAAAATATTGCTAACTGTCAACAACGAAGTTGAAAAAATGATGATAAAATTAATATATGAATAGAAAAGCGCAAGTTATTGCATTTTATTTACCTCAATTTCATCCATTTTCAGAAAATGACGAATGGTGGGGAAATGGTTTTACAGAATGGACAAATGTTGGTAAAGCTAAGCCTTTATTTAAAGGACATCGGCAACCGCGAGTTCCTGCTGATTTGGGCTATTATGATTTGAGATTATCAGTTGTACGAGAACAGCAGGTAAAACTTGCAAAAGAAGCTGGAATATTTGGGTTTTGTTATTGGCATTATTGGTTTGGAAATGGAAAGAGACTTATGCAAGATGTATTTGATGAAGTTCTTGAATCTGGTAAACCTGATTTTCCTTTTTGTTTAGCATGGGCTAATCATTCTTGGTATTCTAAAACATTTGATAAAGATTCCACAGGAGATAAATTATTAATGGAACAAACATATCCGGGAGAGGAGGATATTGAAATGCATTTTTCTTATTTAAATCGTGCTTTTAGGGATAAAAGATATATAAAGATAGATGGAATGCCTCTTTTAGTTGTTTATGATCCAGTGTCTTTACCACTGAAGTATATTGATATGTTTCAACAATTGGCTCGTGAGGCTGGGTGGTTGGATGGCATTTATATAGTAGCTAATATAGTAGGTGGCATTAATAAAAAAGAGATGTTTATTGAAAAAGGATATAATGCTGTGACTTTTCAGCGTTTAGCTAGTGTCATATTTGATGCTCAAAATAAAAGAGGAAAAATATTATATTATATACGTCAGAAAATAAGATCTTTGTTTTATCATTATCCTCAATTTGCTGTTGATTATAAAAAGTGCATTCCGTATTTGATAAATAAAAATATAGATGGGAGTGAAGATGTGATTCCATGCATTGTACCTAATTGGGATCATACTCCACGAAGTGGAATGAAAGGCAGTATGTTTTTAAATGAATCCCCTGAATTTTTTAGATTGCATGTTGAAGATGCCCTTAAGACAGTTCAATATAAAAGAAATAAATTAATCTTTTTGAAATCCTGGAATGAATGGGGAGAAGGTAATTATATGGAACCTGATCTTACATTTGGGAAGGGATATATTAACGCCTTACATGAGGCATTGAATAGTACATTAGGGAAATGAAAAAAGTGGCTTTTGTTTCTGAAATGGCATTATTGGAACCAAATCTAAGTATTGTGAAGCGTTTAAATACAACTTATGATTTGTATTATGTCACTGATTGTCGACAGGATATTCCTAATAAATTTGGTATAAAGAATATTAGACGAGGAATCAATAGGGCTATAGATTATGAAGAAATGACAAAGTTCTCTTCATTTTTTAATCTTCAAAAAACCTACTTGATTTATTCTTTGACTAATAAAAATTTTTTTAACGCAATAAAGAAAGCTTATGATGTGGTAAGAGTTGTGAGAAAAATATCACCTAGTGTTATATTAACTGATACAACGGCTCCCTATACTGTATTGTTGTTTTTGTTTTACTATCATAAAATAGTATTATTAGTTCATGATCCTTTTCCTCATTCTGGATATAAAAAAAAGTGGCTTATATTGTTTCGTTATCTTGCTTTTAAACTGATTCGTAATAAAGTTATTTTTAATACGAAGCAATATGAAGCTTTTATTAGAAATTATAAACTATCTCCTCAAGATGTATTTTGTTCCAATTTGAGTACATTTGAATTTATGAAAGTTTATAGACCGTGTAATAAGAAAAAAGATGGAAAGTTCAAGATTTTATTTTGGGGGATAATTTCTCAATATAAAGGTATAGAATATCTTTGTTCCGCATTTGAAGAAATAGTAAAACAAGGCTATCAAGATATAGAGTTAACGATAGCTGGATCAGGCGAGTTATATTTCGATATAGATCCTTATCTTAAGTATAGCAATTTTAAGTTTATACACAAATTTCTTACTAATGAGGAAATTGCTGATTATGTATTTAATACAGATATAGTCGTTTGTCCGTATGTCGATGCTACACAAAGTGGAGTGATTATGACTGCTTTTGCATATTGCAAACCTGTAATTGCGACTAATGTAGGAGGACTTTCTGAAGTTGTTGATGAGTATTCTGGAATTCTAATAGAGCCGCGAAGCGTAAAACAGCTTGTTGATTCAATTTTGCTTCTGTATAAAAAACCGTATATAATAAAACAAATGGAGAGATATTTGCGGGAAGATTATGCGGAAACGGAAAAAGGTTGGGAACATGGAAGTGCAATTATTGCTTCTGCAATAGAAAAGCAGTATGAAGAACAACTTTAATTTGGACATAGGCAAATTAATTCTTTATTTGGCCATATTTACTCCTTTCATGCCTAAGTTAAAACTGGGGGAAATTAATTTATATTTAGTTGAAATATTTTTATTGGTATTTTTTCCTTTATTGTTTCCTTTTATTAGACTTAAATTTCAGAGAATAGTTTTGGCTATGTGGGGAATAGTGTTAGTCTCAACTATTTATTCTTTTATTTATGTTATTGAAATATCGTCATTACTGAAAGTTATTAAAGGAATAATTTATATTCCTCTTGGATATTTGGCTTATGTTGAATATAAATGTAACCCTAGAATTTTGTGTAAGATTCTTTACTCATATTTTTTATGCTCTTTTTTAAGTCTATGTTTATTTTTGTTTCAGCTGTCAGAATCGGTTTCTATTTGGAGTGGCAATGGTTTCAATTCAGGTTTGAGTAATAAATGTTTTGATTTGAAATCAATGTCTCTTGTTTCGTCAGGTTTATCAGCCCACGGTGTCTTTGGAGATTATTCATGTCTTATATTTACATTTGCTTTAGTATTGTTCTTCTCCAAAAAAATTAAATTATCAATGCTTCTTACTACACTGATGTTTACTGTTATAAATTTGATGTCTTCTGTTAGTAGAGAAGCTTTAGTTTGTTTCATGTGTGTAATATGTGGTCTAGTAATTAAGACAATAAGAAAAAAGAAATATTTTGTAGGGTATATTGTAATTCTAATTATTTTAATTAGTGTGGTGAGTATTTATGGTGAATATATTCCTTTAGTAAATAAAATATTATATACTCAAGAGGCTATAAGTACAACAGGAAATGAAGGAAATATTGAACTTAGAATTGGCGCTTGGAAATTATTTTTTTCTTCTTTGATAGATAATCCTTTCTTTATTTTGACTGGATATGGATACAATTATTCTTTTTATGAAGATATTGTACGGTCGATAGCATTAAAAGTAAAATATCCTTTTATATTATTGCCAGAGAATTATTTTGTACAATTTTTATGGTATGGAGGAGTGTTTGCTAGCATTTATTCAATTCTTTTTTGGAAAGAGATATTTAAACTTTGTACAAATGTTTTTAGACCATGGAGTTTAATTTCTACAACTTACTTTTTAGGACTTTTGATAGGTAGTTTAATTTCTGGGTCTGCAATAACTTCGGATTTATTGTATTGTCAAGTATTAATTGTTTTGGGAATTATGGCTAGTGAAAAACAGAATAATAAAAACAATCAAATGAATTTAGAGTAATGAATATATTATTGATAACAGTTAGAGCAGATTTTGGAGGAGGTCCGCGTCATGTTCATCAATTGATTGAAGAGTTACCTTCTGATTTCAATATTTATGTAGCTTTCCCTCAGGGTAAGCCATATGGCAATTTGTGGCAGGAGCATCCTAAAATAAAGAAATGTATAAATATTCCATATAGGAAGTTCAGTATTAAATACTTATTCTTATTAAGACGCTTTATTATTGAAAACAATATTAGTATACTTCATTCTCATGGAAATGGTGCAGGTTTATATTCCCGAATTTTGAAAATAATTGTGCCGCAGATTAAAGTTGTTCATACTTTTCATGGGATTACGAATAATTATTCTTCATATTTTATATCCTGTATACATAAAATAATAGGACGTAGTTTAAGATATCTTACAAATAAATTTATTTTAGTGTCAAATGGCGAGTTTAAACTTGGGAAATCGATGCGTTTTTTGTTTACAGATAAATCAGTTATAATATATAATGCTATTGCTGATGAGGGACTTAAATTTAATAGATATGATAATAAACTTGTAATAATTTCATTATCTCGCTTTGATTTTGCAAAAAATATGGATATGGCATATAGAATAGCAAAAGCATTAAGAAATAATCATGAAATAGAATTTGTGTGGGTGGGAGATGGAGAAGACTTTGTGCGATTAAAACAAAAAAGTGTAGAAGAGCATGTTAATATAAATTTTATTGGATTCACAGAATACCCCATGTCTTATCTTAAGAACGCTGATTTGTATCTATCCACTTCTCGTTTTGAAGGTTTACCATATGCCCTAATTGAAGCTGCATCAGTAGGGCTTCCAATAGTCGCTACAGATGTGGTTGGTAATAATGAAGTTGTACTTCACGATTATAATGGGCTTGTGTTTAAAACAGAACAAGAAGCTGTAGATGCAATAAAAAAATTATCGATAAATGCTGATTTGTTGAATCGATATTCGATAAATTCTCGTGAACTTTATCTTAAAACTTTTACGATGGAAAAGATGATATCTTCTATTGTAGATACGTATGTACAGGTTTTAAATCAGTAAGTTATTGTTTAAAATTGAAATAAGATGAAGATTGCCATCATTCAAGAATGGTTAGTAACCGTTGGCGGTTCAGATAAAGTAGTCAAAGCTATTGCGGATGTATTTCCAGACGCAGATATTTACACCTTAGTTGCTAAAAAACAAGTTTGTGACGAATTAGGGATTGACTGGAATAAAGTCCATACATCATTCATTCAGAAGTTACCTTTAGGGGTAAAGAAGCATAGGATGTATTTGCCTATATTTCCGTTTGCAATAGAACAGTTTGATTTACGGGGATATGATGTGATTATATCATCTTCTCATGCTGTAGCCAAAGGAGTTCTAACCAAAGCGGATCAATTGCATATTTGTTATTGTCATTCTCCTATTCGCTATGTATGGGATATGTATCATGAATACTTGGAAGAATCAGGGTTGACAAAAGGCTTGAAAGGATATCTGGCTAAATATATGCTTCACCGTATTCGTAAATGGGATTTGATATCCAGCTTCCGGGTTGACTATTTTATAAGTAATTCAGATTATGTGGGACGTCGAATTCAGGAGACATATAGGCGGGATGCTGTAACAATTCACCCTAATATTGATATTTCTAACTTTGATTTGTGCGTAGAGAAAGAAGATTTCTATTTAACTAGTAGTCGTTTGGTGGGATATAAGAAAATAGATCTTATTGTCGAAGCTTTCAGTCGTATGCCTAATAAAAAGCTGGTTGTGATTGGTGGAGGTCCTAATTTGGAAAAGATACGTAAGATTGCCGGGCATAATGTAACTGTTATGGGATATCAGTCATTTGCCGTACTAAAAGAAAAGATGCAGAAAGCTAAAGCCTTTGTTTTTGCAGCAGATGAGGATTTTGGTATGATTCCGATTGAAGCGCAATCATGTGGGACTCCTGTTATTGCTTATGGCAGGGGAGGTTCTTTGGAAACAGTAAAAGAAGGAGTAACAGGTCTTTTCTTTTATGAACAAACTGTAGAATCGGTTATTGATGCAGTAGAAAGATTTGAAAAACTAGAAACATCGTTTGATCCTAAAATAATACGTAACCATGCGGAGACTTTTTCGGAAGAACGTTTTAAGAAGGAAATAAAGGAGTTTGTAGAGTTAAAATATAATGAATTTAATCATCTATTGAAATGAGTTATTTTATATTTGGCGGTTCCGGTTTTATCGGTACGCACCTTATTGCTCTAATTGATAATTTATATCCGGGTACAAAAATATACAATCTGGATATTGTGGAGAATAACCATGAAGGTAAATCTACATATATCAATTGTGATGTTCGTTCTGAAATAAACATTGATATTCCCGTTACTTCCGAAGACGTCATCTTTAACTTTGCAGCCGTTCATCGTACCCCGGGGCATCCGGACCAGGCTTATTTTGAGACGAATATTCGTGGTGCAGAGAATGTATGCGCTTTTGCCGAGAAGTTCGGGATAAAGAAAATCGTTTTTACCAGTTCCATAGCTCCTTATGGTGCAGCAGAAGATTTGAAAACAGAAGAGACGCTTCCCACACCGAACACGCCTTATGGAATTTCTAAGTTAGTGGCTGAAAAAATACATACGATTTGGCAGGCAAAAAAGCCGAACGAACGACAACTTACTATTGTTCGTCCGGGTGTGGTATTCGGTAAAGGGGAAAATGGTAACTTTACCCGTTTGTATTGGGGTATCCGTGGCGGTAAGTTCTTCTATCCGGGCCGTAAAGATACGATTAAAGCTTGCATTTATGTGAAAGAATTGGTTCGCTTTATGCTTTACCGGTTGGAGAATCATAGTGAAGGAGTAGAGTTATATAACTGTACATTTGAATCGGCTTTTACTATCGAGCAAATAGTAGAAACGATGAAAAAGGCTACGGGACTACAACGTACCATTGTCAAGGTGCCGGGAAGTCTTCTAATGACAGTTGCAAGTATTGTCGGTCCGTTAGGGGGAAAAGCTTTAGGTATTTGTCCTGCTCGTGTGAAGAAGTTAATGATCTCTACTAATATATGCGGAAAGAAACTGGCTGATTCGGGGTATAAGTTTCATTATACATTTGAAGAAGCTATTAAGGATTGGTATAGAGATAATGATGGTCAGTGTTTGAGATGATTTTTCTTAAACAATTTGGGTATATATAATAAATGTTGAAAATGTTGAGATGTAATAAACACGTGAGTGTTTCGTATGTGAGATGAAGAAAAATGTAGGTCCCTAGCTTCATGCTGTTTACAGCATGATTCTCCTACATTGTGGATTAGAAATAGCGCGACGGCGCATTTCTAATCTACGCCCTGACATCGGAGGTTAAAGCCGATGTGAATTTCCCACTATATCAACTGTCTGTGAAGATCGTTGATATTTCCTAATTTTACGTATAGTGATGTATTTAGACACACAAATATAAAGAAAAAACATTGGGAGATTTGTATCGAAATATCCCAATGTTTGATTTCAATCATTGAGATGTTTTTTTCAAATCTTCCGATGTTTTTCCGACTCTCCAAAAGGACAAAAGGACAAAAAGGACATATATGACTGTTTTTATTCATCTTAGTATAAGAATCATGAGGTATATTGCTGATCTTTATTATGTTAAATGATTTTGTAGACGTGTTACCTTACGAATGTTGAAATCGTGTTTTGCGCCAACCTGAATCGTTTTGTCTGTCATGAAATGCTTGGTCAACTCTTGAACGAAATTACGTATATTGTCAGGATTATTTAGTGAAAGGACCGTGCTTGGAAAGAAGAGCGATATCTTGTTCGCGTTTGCTTTCGCCTTCAATAATACAATCATTCGACAATAAGGTAAGATTATTGTACGAATTTCGGGGAAATAAAGGAGCTCCTTTCTGGAATTCCTTTCCCAACTAATAGGCTTCGTCGTTGGCATTGGAATTTTTATAGTACCATAGGGGATTTTTGTCCTTATGTCCTTTTGTCCTTTTGAAAGGAGGGCACGTTGGTGGGGGAAAGAAGAGGTGCGTGAGATTTATAACTTGCTTGTATCCAGTAGATAAACTCTCGTTTCTTTTTTAGGGACGAAAATTTGTGTGCTCGAAAAAATGCAGGAAGCTCACGTAATATGCTTTTTTGCGAATAGTGTTAGTGACAGTTGATTTTAGCAGTGGATCGCTAATTGTTTCCCTATGTGGACAATATTTGATAAAGTAATAAAAACTGAAATATTATAAATTATTAATCATAGAATGACATGGCAAAAGAAAAACAGAAACCATACGAGTTTTTAAGCAATTTGGTATTGGCTTTAATGGGAACGGATCGTATTTTCAGTAACAGTTTCTTTTCCAGCGAATTTGCTATCTCTCCCAATACACTGAGTGAGATAAGACGGGGAGAGGATATGTACATTTATCAGTATGTACGGGTGATACGGTGTATGATGAAGTATCTTCATTTAATTGTTCGAATGGATATGTTGCTGAAGGAATTAAGAACCGTATTAGCTTCCAATTGTGATTTGGTGGTTGCTACGATTCCGCACCGTTTTCACGGAACTTACCAACCGAAAGAGTGGGTGGTAGTAATGCATTGGGATGGTATAAAATAAATGTTGAAATGAAGAAATATGTAGGTCCCTAGATTCATGATAAACTCATGAAATCCCTACATTTTGCAGGTTAGAAATCGTACAGCGGTATATTTTTAACTTGACCCTCGTATCGGTGTAAAAACTGATATGTATCTATATGTGAAATATACCAACTGTCTGTGAGGATCGTTGGTATATTGCGTTTTAAGGGAACGTTGTACCATAGGGGAGTGGAAAATAGAATAGATGGTTAAAGAATACAAAAAAAGAGCAAACTCATAATGTTCCTAAATCTTTCCGGAATCTGTATCGTTATTTGTAGCATAGAATAAAGTATAGTATTAACGCTAAAAGAATAACGATTATGAAGAAAATTCTATCTCTACTTGTACTGGCTCTGGTAGCCGTACAGTTTTCATTCGCAAAAGATGTGATAACTAAAGACATGAATCAGTTGCCGCTTCCGGCACGTAATTTTATCAATAGTAATTTTACAAAACCACAGGTTGCCCATATCAAAATTGATAAGGATATGATGGAATCTACCAAGTATGAAGTGGTATTGATGGATGGTACGGAAATTGATTTTGACAGTAAGGGAAACTGGGAAGAGGTAAGTGCTAAGAAAGGGCAGACTGTTCCTGTTAGTATTGTTCCGGGATTCGCTGTCAACTACCTGAAAGCACATAATTTTGTGAATGAAGGAGTGACGAAAGTGGAACGTGACCGCAAAGGGTATGAGATTGAATTGTCTACCGGGCTTTCTTTCAAATTTGATAAGAAAGGAAAATTTATCAAGGCTGATGATTAACTAGTTGCAGTAAATAGACCTAAACAAGAAGATAACTATGTGGAGATTTAAGTTTAGCGCATGGGCAGTAGTGTTGCTTATGACTGCCCTTTCTTTCGGCGCATGTGATAATGACGATGATGATACTTTTGTTCCGCCCAGTAATATTACGGAGGCCTTGAAACAGGTATATCCGGCTGCTCAGAATATAGAATGGGAGATGAAAGGTGCTTATTATGTAGCTGACTGTTGGGTGAGCAATGATGAATTGGAAGTCTGGTTTGATACTAATGCCAACTGGGTGATGACAGAAAATGAACTGAACAGTATTGATCAGTTGGTGCCGGCTGTTTATACGGCTTTTATGGATTCTAAATATAACGCGTGGGTAGTGACAGATGTATATGTGTTAACATTTCCACAGAATCCGATGGAATCTGTGATTCAGGTGAAACAAGGTAGCCAACGCTACTCGCTTTATTTCACGCAGGATGGCGGATTGATACATGAGAAAGATATCAGTAATGGAGACGATACGAATTGGCCGCCAACTGAATAACTTTTAATTATAAAAAAACAACGGGCTATTTCTATAAAAAAGAATAGCCCGTTGTTTTTTTATAATTACATTTGTTTGTAATCCTTGGCCAATCCTCCTTCACTTGTTTCTTTATAGAGTGACGGTAGGTCATGTCCGGTCTGTTTCATCACTTGCACTACTTTGTCGAAAGAGACACGGTGCATGCCATCGGTGAAAGCTGAATAAAGATTAGCATCCAGCGCACGTGCGGCGGCGTATGCATTTCGTTCGATGCAGGGAATTTGTACCAATCCGCATACCGGGTCGCAAGTCATTCCCAAATGGTGTTCCAGGCCCATTTCTGCTGCATACTCAATTTGTGCAGGACTGCCCCCGAACAATTGATTGGCGGCAGCCGAAGCCATTGCGCAGGCAACACCTACTTCTCCCTGACAACCTACTTCTGCTCCGGAAATGGATGCGTTGAATTTGACGATGTTGCCAAACAAACCGGCAGTGGCTAACGCACGTAAAATGCGCATATCGCTAAAGTCACGGCTTTTTTGAAGATGATAAAGTCCGGCGGGCATGACTCCGCAGGAGCCACAGGTAGGAGCGGTTACTATTTTGCCACCGGAAGCATTTTCTTCACTTACGGCTAAAGCATAAGAGAAGACGAGCCCTCTGGATTGCAGGGATTGTTTGTATCCGGTAGCACGTATGTAATAAGTGGAAGCTTTCCGCCGGAGATTTAGTGGTCCGGGTAGTACGCCCTCTGCTTCGAGTCCACGGTGAATGGCATCTTTCATGGTAGCCCATACTTCAGCCAGGTAGTCCCATATATCTTCTTCCTCACATTCCTTTACGTATTCCCAATAACTTTTTCCGGTATCTTCACACCATTGGAGTATTTCAGTCATGTTTTCCATACCATATACATCGGGGCTTTCGATGGTTGGATTGTCATTGTTTTCTGCCAGTGCACCACCACCGATGCTATAAACAGTCCAATTCTCCTGCACTTTATCGTTGTTATCCAGAGCTGCAAATGTCATTCCGTTCGGATGGAACGGTAGAAAGACTTTGGGCTGCCACACAATTTCTACCGGGGCAGTGGGTTGCAAAGTGTCTATAATGGCTACATCCGTCATGTGTCCTTTGCCTGTAGCAGCTAAACTGCCGTAAAGGGTTACTTTAAAAGATGCAGCATCCGGATGACGTTCCAGAAACATTTCGGCAGCTTTGCGCGGTCCCATAGTGTGGCTACTGGAAGGTCCTGTGCCTATTCTATATAGCTCTTTTATCGATTTCATGACTGATGATGTGTTTTTGTTAATACCATTTCTTTTTTCTGAAGTACAAATATACAATAATACCGATAATTGCCATTACAATCCAGGCAAATAAATACCCGTATTGCCATTCGAGCTCGGGCATCCATTTGTAATTCATTCCCCATACTCCGACCAGAAATGTCAAAGGGATAAAGATGGTGGATACGATGGTTAATCTCTTCATGATGTCGTTCATACGTAAATCATTGTTGGAGATGTACAGATCGACTAATGAGGAAAGAGTTTCCCGGCAGATCTCAATGGTCTGTAATACAAATTGCAAGTGGTCGTTTACATCATTGAAAAAGGCACGGTTCACTTTGTGAATGAGCAGGTTTTCTGCCCGTAGTAACTTGATATATTGTTCTTTTAGTGGAAGGATGGATTTTTTCATCAGCATATATTGGCGTCGTAATGCCTGAATCTGAATACCGATGTCATCACCGCTGGTGATGGTGAGCAGTTCTTCTTCCAAATCTTCGAGTGCGTCATCAATGGAAGAGATTGTTGAAATATAGTTTCCCATGATGCTGTTGAGCAGCACGCTAAGTAGATAATCAGTCTGGCGGCTGCGTATCTTCAGGACATCATTGCGCAGAGCGGAACTGACATCATCGAAGAAGTCGGTTTCTTTTTCGAGGAAAGTAAGTACGTAGTTATTACCTAGAATAAGACAGACTTGTTGTTGGAGCAACTCGTCCAGTTCGTCTTCTTCTTTATGTTCGTTGGGGTAGAATATTTTTAAGATCAGGACGATGTATTTGTCATGCTCTTCTATCTTGGTAGGATGATCCGCATTCAGTATATCTTGCAGGACTAGGAAGTCTATTTCAAAATGACTGCAAATTTCACGGATAGTCTCCGTATCTTTCATTCCGTGTATTTGTAGCCAATTGATCCGATCGCTGTTCAGTGTTCCCTTGATGGCTTGAAAGGTGTCGTTGGCGCTTTCCTGCATCTCGGTAGCATTGTAAGTACAAAGATGTAAGTGGGTAGGAGTAAGACTGTCTCCTGTGTAAATAAGCTTTTCGCTTAACAGATTATTCTTCATGCTTTATTCTCGTTTTAGAAAACCACTGTAACAAAGGTAGTGGTTTTCTAAATGAGAACAAGTTCTTTGGACGTTTTGTTTACAGGTTAGTCAAAATCGACTACTGTGATTCCGGCACCGCCAAACTGCACATGTTCGTCAGCATAGTGGCTCACTCCCGGTACGGTGGCCAGATACTGGCGGATTAATGTACGAAGTATTCCCGTTCCTGTGCCGTGAAGGATGCGTACACGGTCCATGCCGACTAATATGGCGTCATCGATAAAATAGGTGACTGCTTGCAGAGCTTCGTCTCCGCGCATTCCACGCACATCGATGTCTTGTTTGAAGCTAAGCTTCTTTTCGTACATTTGGTCATGCGTCTGGCTACTGACAAAGGTGCTTTTGGCGATTCCTTCCGTCTTGGGTGCGTTATTGGTACGTTCCAAACGGTCTATTTTTACGGTCGTTTTTATGCTTCCAAAAGCAACGGTTGCATTTTTACCATTGATTTCCATCACTTGGCCGACACTTGTCTGTCCTTTGATTTTTACATTTTCACCTACTGCAATCGGTACTACTTTAGGAGCACTTGACGGGGAAGAGACTGCGGCTTTCGGTTCGTTTTTCTTATTTTTCTTCCGTTCTTGTTTCTCCTTTAATTTCTTCATTTTCTGTGCAATCTTCTCTTCATGCTCTTTAGAAGCCAGCGCATCTAAAGAAGTACGGAAGTCTGTCAGTTCCTGACGTGCCTGGCGTGTCTTTTCCTTTTCAGCTTGTGCTTCCTTGATTGTGCGTATTGTGTTTTCAATGCGTGCATTGGATTCCTGAAGCATCCGTTCCGCTTCTTCTTTTGCTTGCCGGATGATCTCTTTCCGTGATTTCTGCAACTCTTCCATTTCCGTTTGGTAGCGGGCAATGGTTTCTTCCATGTGTTTTTCCCGTTGACGGATAGTTTGACGTTTTCCTTCCCAGTAACGCTTGTCGCGCACGATGTCCTGAAGGTATTTGTCGGCATTGATATATTCACTTCCTACGATTTCCGAAGCATCTGCAATGACATCTTCCGGCAATCCGATTTTTCGTGCGATTTCTACGGCAAACGAACTTCCGGGATTTCCGATTTGTAGCTGGAAAAGTGCTTGCATGAGATGGCGGTCGTAAAGCATGGCTCCGTTCACTACTCCTTCATGATCTTCGGCAAAATGTTTCAGATTCTGGTAGTGGGTGGTGATGACTCCGAATGTTCCTTTCTGGTTGAAACGTTTCAGAACGGCTTCGGCAATAGCACCTCCAATTTGCGGTTCCGTACCTCCACCGAATTCGTCAATCAGGATGAGGCTCCGCTCGTTGCAACTCTTCATCATGATTTTCATATTGGTCAGGTGAGAAGAGTAGGTACTCAAATCGTCTTCAATAGATTGTTCATCACCAATATCGATAAAGATGCTGCTGAATATACCGGCGTGACTGCGTTCGTGCAAGGGAATGAGCATACCGCATTGCAACATATATTGCAGTAAACCGACTGTTTTGAGGCAGACGGACTTACCTCCGGCATTCGGACCGGATATAATAAGAATGCGTTGTTTTTGATTCAGTTCTATATCCAGTGGTACGACTTTCTTTCCGTGTTTGGCAAGTGAAAGTTGTAATAAAGGATGCACAGCCATTGTCCAGTCCAGTAGTTGCTCATTCTCTACAGCGGGTTTCAGACTATTGGTCTGTATGGCGAAATAGCTTTTCGCGCGGATAAAATCTATTTCTGCCAGAAATTCGTATGATTGAAGGATTTCCGGGATAGACGGACGGAGAATGTTTGAAAACTCGGTAAGGATGCGAATAATTTCGCGTCGTTCGTCGCCTTCGAGTTCGCGAATACGGTTGTTGGCTTCTACGACTTCCGCCGGTTCTATAAACACTGTTTTCCCGCTAGCGGATTCATCGTGTACAATACCTTTGATTTTTCGTTTGAGTCCGGGTGCGACGGGGATCACCAAACGTCCGTCACGCATGGTGGGAGCTACGTCTTTATCTACGTATCCTTCGGATTGTGCGCTGCGCAGAATGCTGTTTAACGAGCGGGAAATATTTCCCATCGTACTGGCAAGTTCGCGACGTATACGGGCTAATTCGGTGGAAGCATTATCCTTGATTTTTCCATATTTGTTAAGGATGCCGTCTATTTTTCCTATCAGTTGAGGGAAAACGGCTATATCTCCTGCCAGTCGTTTCAGACTGGGGTAGGGGGTGTCGTTCTCTTCTTCATCTTCATTCCGATGGAGAAAACGTACAATGTCGCGGATGGTTTCTAACGAACGGCGCAGGTCGAATAGTTCTTGCTCGTCCAGATACATTCCTTCTATCCGCACTCGCTTTAGTGAAGGGCGGACATCAAAGAAAAATTGATCGGGAAATCCGTCTTTTTCCTGGATGATACGGACAAACTCTGTTACCTGGTTTAATTTCTCCTCTACTTCTTCATGTTGCTCGGAAAAGGTCATGTCTGTAACTCTTTCTTCGCCTAAAGTGCTAAGACACTTATCTTTTAGTAACTGTCTGATCTGGTCGAATCCTATCTTTTGCTCAAAATTTTGAGGGTATATCATATCTTTGTTCTTACTAATGGACTGCAAAAATACGATTAATTCGCGAAAAAATTATCAGAATGTTTGCAGATTTAAAAATGATTCGTACCTTTGCACCGCTTTCAACGGAAAGCACTTCTGATAAAGGAGTTTTGGAGAGGTGGCAGAGTGGTCGATTGCGGCGGTCTTGAAAACCGTTGTACTGCGAGGTACCCGGGGTTCGAATCCCTGTCTCTCCGCTGGAAAGAATTGCAAAACGAAGAAAATCCCTGTAAATTAATACTTTACAGGGATTTTTTGTTTTTGGTGCATAGCAAAAATAAGCATATCAAAGCATTCTTTCGGTGTACTATTCGGTGTACCTGATCTCCTTCAATGTCAGGTACACCTATTAAGTAAATAATTCATTGTTTATCAGTGTTTTGCATCTTGACTTGTTGCTCTTGGAATTTTAGTTTTGTGATTAAAAAACAAGTAAGATGGAAAGAACAACATTTTGTCTATTGTTCTACATTCGTAGGACGAAATTGAATCGGAACGGTGAGGCTCCGATAATGATGAGAATTACAGTGAATGGAGTCCGGGTTGATGCTTCAGTGAAGAAAACAATTCTTCCGGAATTTTGGAGTGTAGCAAAAGGAAAGGCCCTGGAAAAGAAGCGTGAGTACAAGGAACTGAATCTGTATCTTGATTCTATCCGTTTGAGGATAATGAAAATTCAGCGTGAACTGGAAATAGAAGGTGTAGCGGTTTCTGCCGGCAGTGTCCTGGACCGTTTTTGGGGTAAGGATGCTCCCGTACAGCGTACCCTGTTTGAGGTTTTCCGTGAACATAATGATAAATGCGCCCAATTGTCCGGTACGGACATGGCGCCTGCAACCGTGCAGCGTTATGAGACATCCTTGAAACATACTCAGGATTTTGTCTGGGAGACATATCATAAAAAAGATATTCTTTTGGATGAAGTTTCCCGCCAGTTTGTTGAGGATTACGAGTTCTGGCTTAAGACCTCGAAAAAGTGTTGTCATAATACAGCCACCAAGTATCTGAAGAACTTCAAGAAGATTATCCGTATCGCTTTGGCCAAGGGATGGATGAAGAATGATCCGTTTTTGGAAATCAGGTTCTCGTTGGATAAGGTGGAGCCGGACTTCTTGGAAGATTCGGAAATCCGAAAACTGATTTCAAAGGAGATTGATATTCCGCGGCTGGGTCAGGTACGGGACATTTTTGTGTTCTGTTGCTTCACCGGTCTGGCCTTCTCGGATATTCACGGATTGGGAAAGGAGCATATCGTGGAGGACTCGAACGGTGTCAGATGGATACGCAAGGGAAGGCAGAAGACCAAAATCATGTGTAACATCCCATTGATGGAAGTTCCGTTAAAAATATTGGAGAAGTATTCCACCAATGAATATTGCAGGAAACATGGTGTGCTTTTTCCGGTGCTTTGTAATCAAAAAATGAACGCCTATCTCAAGGAGCTGGCTGATATTTGTGGCATAAAAAAAACATTGACCACCCATGTGGCGCGTCATACTTTTGCCACTTTTGCCTTGGCTAATGGTGTTTCGATAGAGAGCGTTGCTAAAATGCTGGGGCATACCAATGTTCAGATGACCCGTCATTATGCGCGTGTGCTGGACCGTACAGTGATACGTGAGATGTCACAGATAAAGATGGATTTTCATTTTTCCATGTAAGGAGAGGGTGTTTGGAATGAGCAAAGGCAGACATGAGGTTCGGATGCCTGCTCTTTCAGGAATGGCCGGAGATTGCTTCCGGCCTTTTTTATTTCATTCTGGCGTTTTCTGTCTTTTTTTGGCGGTTGCTCAACGGTTGAGTAACCAATGACCTCGTAATATCTCCGTAATATTGCACCGTAAACAATAAAAACAAGGTCATTATGAATAACAGAAGAACTGCACCTGGTGGGCAGATGACCCACATGCTCAGTACCATACTCGCCAAAGTAACCAACATTGAAAAGTTACTGGCTCCTGCCATACATAACTTGCCCGACAGCGAGATACTGGATTCAAAAGGCGTGCGCCTGCTTACCAAAATGTCCGACAGGACACTTCTAAGACGCCGCAATGACGGTTCGTTGCCTTTCCACCGTGACAAGGGGAAGATTTACTATCGCCGTTCGGACGTGCTGCGTGCCATGCTGCTGGAAAAAGAAGAACACTCTAAAAATAAAAGGTTATGAGAAAGATGATTAAGGTTGAAAGCGGCTCGTTCGCCGCACTCGTGAGAAGTTACAAGAAGTCCCTCAACATGTTGGCCGTGCTGCAACATATCTGCGAGGATAACTGTGTAGAACTCTCCATGCTGCCCGATGAGGTTTGTGAGCTGATAAACCTCGATCCGGCAGAGATTGAGAAGCAGCGTTTGAGCGGACGGCTGCGTTTTGCGGAAGAGGAAAACGGGACCAGGCATTATTCGATTGTGGATATAATCAATCTGAAGGATTCCATTGACTGGAAGGTTATTAACAGACAGGTGGAGAGCCTTTCCTTTGAGGAAGAGGAATGACGGAGTGCCCTTCTTCCCATTACAGATAAGAGTATGGCCGGCAGATCGGATTTATCCGGGTGCCGGCCATACCTTTGTCATTTCCTGAAAAGCGGTTCTTTACGGCAAACTTAGGATATTTTTTTCAGTCCGTTTGACGGGGCGGCAATTTCCATTGGGGGGACATGCCTTGCCTTCCGTGGCAGGTCCGGTGTATCGTCACTTTCGCCTGTCGCTTTCTCTCCTTTTATTTCCGTTCCGTCATCCGTTCCGCTTTCATGCTCGCCTGCCGGTTTTATGGTAAGCTGTATTTTTCGGTTCAGCGTGGCAAGTTCCTCATTCAGCCGCTTGATTTCCGCATCCTTGGGCCATGAAGCCGCCACAATCTCCTGAAGGACCGGGATGTCCTTCGACAGCTCTGCGTTCTCCTTTTCCCGTTTCTCTATCATGGCGGGAATGCGTTCCAGCGCATTGATGAAGTTCATGACGGCCAGTTTCGGGTCTTTGGCTATATAACCGTTGTTGTAGGTATATTTGATACCGTCCAGTCCCTCGACCATGAATTTGTTCTGCAAGGTCTGTGTGTCCCCGTCACAAATCCTCTCGGTACGGACAAGGATGCGGAAATCGGACAGGGTTCCGATTTTCATATAGTCATCCTCCGTCCGGGCATTCCGGTTGATTGCGGCAAGCCGGTTGCCGAGTATCTCCACATTGTCCGAATCCACACCGTCCAGTTTCAGGGGATTGGGACGGAGTCCGGTTTCCGTATCTGCGGGCATCACCTTGTTGAAATATTCCCAGTCCCTGGTGAAACGCCCGATAAAGGTGTTGTTTTTTTCTATTCCCAAAGTCCTTTCATTCAGCTTGCCTTTCGCGTTTCCCTTGTTACGGTAGAATGCCTGCCTCTCACTTTCGAGGACCGCCAGTTTCTTGTCCAGCTTGGCCTTTTCCAGCAGGTCGTCGTTGCCCGAAAGGATGGCCACGTATTCGCTGAAACTGCCGCCTCCGTTTTCGTCAATCGCCCCCTCGTCAATGGTACGGGCGGCCAGATTGCGGCTTTTGAGCTGGTTGATGAACACCTGCTTGTTTTGCAGCAGGTTGAACTTGTAGCTGTCCAGTGACTTCTCCACCGCATAGATATAGCAGTCCACCTTGTTGCCGGCGTACTGCTTGGCGATGATATTGCCTTTTCTTACCGCCCGTCCGTTGCGCTGTTCCAGGTCGGACGGCCTTCAGGGTATGTCCAGATGATGGATGGCCACGGCCCGTTCCTGCGCGTTGACACCCGTTCCCAGTTTCTGTGTGGAACCGAAAAGGAAACGGATGCGCCCGGAGTTCATATCCTTGAACAGTTCCTTGCGTGCGTTGTCGCTGTTCGCCTCCTGAATGAACTTTATCTGCTTTTCCGGGATATTATGGTCTTCCACGAGCTTGCGCCTGATTTCACTGTAGATGTTCCACTGGTCGGGTTTATAGGTACTCAAGTCTGAAAAAATGAACTGTGTGCCTTTCTGGTCAAGATATTTATAGTAATATTCCGCAATCTTGGCCGCGCAATGGGACGCCTTGTTTCCCGGACTGTCACCGTACTGTTGGTCTATCAGCCGCATGTCAAGCGACATCTTGTTCGAGTAGTTGGTGGCGATCAGCATCTGTGCCTTCTCCTCCGCTTCGGACAGAGGCTCCCTGTCTATGTAGGTCGCATCCCCGGTTTCGGCGAACTTTATCAGTTTTTGAATGAAAACCTCCTGCTGGGGAGTGGGCGGTATGTGATAGAGTTGCTCGTTGAGTTCCGGTCTGTCAACCCCCACGTCTTCAGCGGTCTTGTAATCGGTTATTTCCGCATAGAAATTGGCGAGTTCCGGCACCTTGATAAAATAGCGGAAACGCTCTTTCTGCACCACCTGGTTGGTCACTGAAAATTCAAAGTCCGTGCTTTTCTTCGCATAGACTGCGGCCCAGCCGTCAAAGCAGGTAATCCCCTGCCGTTCCATTTCCTTCGGACGGAGATATTTGAAAAGGAGATAGAGTTCTGTCAGGCTGTTGGAGATGGTCGTACCGGACAAGAAAGTGGCCCCCAAATCCCTGCCCGTACGCTCCTGTATGGTACGGATGGCGAAAAGCATGTTCATGGCCTTCATGCTTCCTTCGGGATTGCCCAGGCCGGAAACTCTTGCATGGCGTGTGTTGAACATCAGGTTCTTGAAATTGTGCGATTCGTCAACGAAGAGGTGGTCGATGCCCATCTGTCTGAAATCTGTAACATCATCCGTCCGGTCCTTTATATCCTGTTCCAGCTTTTCAAGTTTGGCCTCAAGGTTTTCCTTTCTTTTTTCCAGCCCCTTTTTTATCCAGCCGGTCACTTCATTGCCCTGCTGCTCGAATACGGCGAGATTCTCTTCGATGCTGTCTATTTCCTGCGTATATATTTTCTGCTGTATTTCGGGGGACTGGGGTATTTTCCCGAACTGGTCGTGTGTCAGGATGATACAGTCCCAGTTGTTATTCTTGATGTCATGGAATATTCCGACACGCTTCTCCGGCGTAAAGTCCTCCTTGCCCGGATACAGCACTCTGGCATTCGGATAGGCCCTCTTGAACGTGTCGGCTATGTCATGCACATTGCTTTTGAGTCCGATAATCATCGGCTTGTTCGCCAGTCCGAGACGTTTCATCTCAAAGGCGGCTATACACATGATAAGGGTTTTGCCCGTACCTACCTGATGGTCGATTATCCCGCCTCCGTTCATCTTTAGCATCCATACGGCATTTTTCTGGCTGTCGTACAGGGACGGTATGCCCAGCCCTTTCAGGTCAAGGAACGGGAAGCTTTGCAGGGAACCGTCGTAATCGGGACGTACATAGCAGTTGAACTTGCGGTTGTACATGTCCGCAAGGTTCTGCTTGAATTCGGGCAGCTGTTCATTCAGCCAGCCGGTGAAGGCGGAACGTATCTCGTTGATTTTGGTGTCGGCAAGCTGTATGGCCTCCGCATCCCGTACCTTAATGTCATTGCCCTCCTTGTCCTGTACGGTCTTGGTTATGTCGGGTACGGTGTTGTGCAGCGCATGTTTCAGCAGGTCGTTTCCGTAATAGCCTCTCTTTTCCCCTTTCACATAATATCTGTCGGTGATGTTCGCGTTGGTGCTCTCGAAGCTCACGCTGAATTCGTCAATGGATTCCGTATAGTGGATATGGGTCTTTGTCTCGAAGAGGTATCCGGCGAATTCCTCATATACGGACATGGGTATCCACCGTTCCCCCAGGTTGAAGTCAAGCTGTTCGAAACTTATGGGCTCCGGTATGGCTTTCCGAAGGGCCTCCAATGATTTTCTGCTCGCTCCGTCATCGGGATAGTCTCTCAGATGGTTCTCTATCCATTCTGCTTTGGCGATCACATTGCCCGCTATGAAACGGTCCTTGATTTCATGGCTCTTCATCATGGGATTGTAGAAGATGCGCTCTTCCAGCTGTTCGAGCAGTTCCTGCCTGCCGATGTCGCTGAGATTCTCCATATATTCCAGATTGACCTCGCCGAACTTGTTCAGGGATGCCGCAAGGGCTTCCTGCGGTGTATCCACATGTGTCACCTCGTTGGCGTTGAACGATACGGGCACGGTGAATATGTCCGCCTTCTGTATCTTCCCGTTGACGGAACGCTCCAATGAGAGCATTTCCCGTCCTCCTGCATCCAACAGCAGGAACTTGGCGTTGTCCTTTCCGTTCAGCTCCCTGAACATGCGGTGGAAACGGTCATACTGCCGGTTCAGTTCCTCCCTTAGTTCCGGCTGTTCGGTTTCCGTTTCGGCTTCCGCATTGTAGAGATTGTGGTAGGCTTCACGGAGCGGGATATAGTAGGCGGCCCGGTATTGTTGTGTGACAGTCAGCCTGAGCGGATGGAACTGTATTTCGGGAGTACCCAATCCCTGCAAATATCCGTATTGCTCACCGGCTTTCACGAGAGAGCCGTTCTTGTATTCGGGGCGTATTTCTCCGGTAAACGGACGTGGTTCCGTTTCTTTTTTCCGTTCTTCCTCGAACCGTAGTCTGCGTTCCTGCCATTTCGCTTCCGCTGCCGCCTGTTCCCCGGTCATTTCTTCTTGTGAGACGGCTTCATCATACATGTTCTTTTGCGAGAACAGATTGAACATTTCCGGTTCGTTTCCTTTTCTTTTGCGGGATGCCGACGCTGTCCGGCCCGGTAATGGCCGGTTTTCCATCATCTGTACCTCCGTTTCCTCCTCGTCCGCATAGGCGGCAAACAGATTAAGCATGGGTTCATAAGGCTTGGTGGAAAGGAGACTTTCTTCCTGCATCTCCTGCCGGTGCTCCACTGCTGTTGTTTCCGGTGCGACTTCCGGTCCGGTTTTCAGGGCAGTGGAAACGGTGGAACGGGACAGGTTTTCTTCATAAAGTTTCCGGTCAAGATGGTTTCCCACATCTTGGGCCAATAATAGCCTGAGATGTTCGGAAATGGCTCCGATACCCCCTTCATGGATAAAATTCATGGCCGGTTGTCCGTACATGTTTTTACCCATGGATACGGAAGTATGGATGATATGGTCCAAATCGGCATAGCTGTTGTTGATATTGATACTGCCCGATATAAGACGGGTTTCAATAAAGTTCCGTTCCTTTTCGGTCAGTTCCGATTTTCGGGTATTCTTCTGCAATACGATCAGGTCGCTGCCCACTTCCGTACCCGCATCGGTAAACAGATTGTCCGGCAGACGGATGGTAGAAACGAGATTGGCATGGTTTACCAGCCACTCCCTGACGGGACGGTTCTGTGGCGAGTCCATGACGCCCGAAGTCGTGATATAGGCCAGTATCCCGCCTTCGCGCAGCGTATCCATGCCTTTGAGAAAGAAATAGTTGTGTACGGCAGCGAGTGAGGATTTGCGCACCGGGTCGTCACTCCGGTCAAAGTCCCGGTCATAAATCCTGGTATTCCCAAACGGGATATTGGATGAGACCATGTCGAAGTAGCCGTTATAATAAGGCTGTATGGACTGGAAACCCTCTATGTTCACCTTGCTTTTCGGATAGAGGGATGAGAGTATCCTTCCCGTCAGCCTGTCCTTCTCGAAACAATGGATTTCGGGGACATCTTTCAGAGTGCTGATGAACATGCCCGTTCCGGCGGAAGGGTCAAGAAAACGTTCCGGGCGGATTTCCGGTATCAGCAGGGCTTCCTGCATGGCCGTTACCACCGGTTCAGGTGTGTAAAAGGCTGTGAGGACGGAATTCTTAAGACTTTTGACGTATGACTTGTATTCTTTCTCGTCTTTGGAATACTCACGCAGAAGTTCATGCAGCAGCCGGACCTGGGGAAACAGTTCTTTGTCCGACCTTCATTTTTCTATGTCCGTATCTTTCTCCGCCGGATTCAGGATGCACTTCAGTCCTCCGAAACCCGAATAACCGTTCAAGACCTTGCGTCCCTGTTCCGTAAGACAGAACTCCGGACGCATGAATATTAGTTCAAGTGCGGCTATGTTGTCCGCCAGATGTTGTCGTCTGTTATACGCCATATTGTTCTATATAAGATTGTATGAAACCTGTAAGTTCAACGGTAAGTGTATGACAGGCCGGAGATGATTCAAACCTGTCGTCTATGGAATATTTGCCGAATACCGCCTCTGCGGGTGACAATACCTTCAGGCAGAAATCCGTCCGTCTTTCGGGCCGTACTTCGGGAAACCACTCCGATACAACCTCGAAAACCGTATCGAACCGGGAAAAGCGCAAGTCCTGATAGAGAACGGCGTCAGCTTGTTCCAAAGCCTGCCTGACGGATAGGCCGTCACGTATGGCATGTTCGTAAGCCTCTGCGGCACTGTCCGCCCGCTCCCGGATGAATCCCTTGTCATCGGCCATGTGTGGATGGCTTTCTCTCAAATAAAAAAGGAGAGCTGACTTGAAGCAGGACAGTTCTCCGTTGTTGTCATGTTGTGTAATCATCATCTGTTGTCATTGGATTTTGAATGGGGAAATAATTTGTGACATACCCGGTAACCTGAGAGGAAACCGGGTATATGGATTCGGTAAACGTTCCGCCTGCTGCCGGATTACGAGAACGAGAGGCTGTTCTTTCTGGCCTGCGGTCTGGGAGATACGACATGGCGGGCCGTCTGCTTTGTTTCTTGTTTCCTGTCGTTTTTTGGGGTTTCAACCGCCGGCTTGTATTCACGGGCATTGCGTCCTATGAGCAGGTTGTTGCTCTTGTTGCTGAAACGCACATCATCCGAGAACAGCTGTCTGGTCTTGGGATTGCGCATGTTCTCGATGAATACCATGCCGTGATTCTCCAGTATCTTTTTCTGTTCGGGGGGTATCTTGGCTCCTAAAATCGTATCGCTGACCTTCAGCTGCTTGTCGGACTGTTTGAATGCGATGTCCCTGATGGTCGGATCGACATAGGCCACACCGGAAAGCATGGTGTCGTTCTTGCGCTGTATGTCATTGATGGGGACTTCGCCACCTGAAGCGAGTATCTGCTTCTGCTTGTCGTCCAGTCTCTTCCCATAAATGTAGTCCGGGATTTTGATGGCATCCACGGGCATGGTGATGATGCGGTTGGTGGACTCGTGGAAACTGACATAGCATTTGCATACATTTCCTGTAAGCGTGTCCTTCATTTCCTTGATTCCTCCCAACGTACCCGTTTCGGCCAGTTTGTCCTTCTCTTCATCCGTGAATACGCCTTTATAGACCGGCAAATCATATTGGGGCTTGTCCAGACGGGTGAGTGTCTTGAGTTCCACTTTGCCGTCCGCACCTTTCACACACATGAAACAGGCCTCGCCCAAATCTTTCTTTTCTCCGTTTATCTCCTTGCTGATGGGCAGTGCGGTGGAAGTGATTCTTCCTTTGAGAAGTTCTCCCATGCAATGGTTGTTGAACAGAGTCTCCTTGTCAAGACCGAGTGCGTTCAGATCTTTCCACGGCAGCTGGTGCTCATCAAACTTATACCGTCGGGCCAGTTTGGCGATACGTCCCTCGTCGTTGAGTTCGCTGTTTTCTACCAGTTTCTTGCCGTCCGGTCCGGGGTCTTCCCCTTTCCTAATCTGGATGACCGCGTTCAGTGTCTTGTCCAAAACGGCAAGTGGTACAAGGAAGAAACTGAAGCTTGTGGGATTTTGGTACTGGTTCTTGAAATTCGTGAAGAACAGTTCCAGAGGTGTGGTACGGTCCAGTTTGAGAAAACTGTTGTTGTTCTTTTTGTCCGGCGGTACGACTTCGATGCTGCCGTCCTGTTCGTTCATCTTGGAGATGACTGCGGTCTTGTTCGTTCTCTTGTCAAGGACTGCCATTACATGCTCATCCTGACTCTGCTCTTGTTGCTCTTGTTTTTTCTTAGCCATAAAATTAATAGTTTAAGTGATACAATAATTAATCAATACCGGGTAAACTTTAGCCCGTCGGTGCGAATGTAGAAGATTAATTGATAATATGTTATGATTTTATCTGTATATGGAATGAATGGCGGGAATTGACGCAAGATGGCATATTTGCAAATACTTAATGAAGAAACTATTTTATAAATATAGAGTATTATATAGTTGTTGACGAGAGTTTTATTATCTTTGTAAATAGAGAAATATGATAAGTATGGCAAATATAATAGACACTGTAAATCAGATAGGAAGTGAGGTTTCTGATGTATTAGAAAACAATAAAACATCTTTGTATTTTCAAGAAATATCATTGCTTTGTAGTCTTACGGAAAATTTATTAAAATATTTAGTAGCTACAAAAGATTGTTGGGATGCGGTCTGTAATCGAGTTGATAAAACCATTGAGCAAGAAAAGAAAACAAAAAGAAAATGCAAAGATACTGACTTGGATGTTGATTTTCGATTAATAAGAAAATTGTCTAAAGATTTAGACTTTTATAGTGCTATCAATAGAGCTTGTTCTTTAGGCTTAATATCTAATGATTTGAAAATTAAACTTCATAAGTTCCGTAAAGACAGAAATGACTTATTGCATGAACTTTATTTATTTGAAAAAAGGAATGATACTGTTTATATGAGAAATAGATTATTGGAATGCGAAAGTATAGTAATGGAACTTGTTCCTGTTTTTGAAAATTTAATTTTTGAAGAAATAGGGGTTGATACTCCAGAAGTATTAGAAACATTATAAAAATATATGGATAAAAATGCACATAAGTCTCATCATTATATACCACAATGTTATTTAAAGAATTTTTCTGAAAATGGTATTTGTTTATTTGTATACAACAAAGATTATTCAAAATCATATGTTCAAGCTATAAATAAAACTTGTTGTATTAAAGATTTTTATACATTGCCTAAAATATATTGTGAAAATCAATTAGAACCTCTTTTTTTAGAATGTGAGTATTTTGCCAAAGAAATAGAACCTAAATATAGTGTATTGCTTAATAAAATATTAGCTAAAGAAAGAGAATGGATGCTTAACCGTTCAAATAATATAAAAGTGTTGAGTTCCGAAGAAAAATTTGAATTTGCTAATTATCTAACAATCCAGTGGTTTCGAATGCCACAAATGAGAAATTGCATTAAAGGGATAAATGATGATATTATCCCTAAAATGATTAGACTTTTTCAGGAAGGTATGGCCATTGAAAATAATAATCCGGATTTTTTAAAACTTGATATTGGATATAATATTGATCCTGTAATAGAACATGCTTCAAGTTCATTTTGTAATAGTGATTTGATTTATGCTTTTGCAAAGGCTCTTTTCTTTAATTCTTGGGAATTTTTTGTATCTGATTCTAATTCCATATATACATCCGATTATCCATTAGTAGTCGAACCACATGTTCAAAATGTGGTTCAACAATACCAAGGGTTAGCCAGTTATGGTAGTGAACTTTCTTTTCCTATTAGTAAAAATATTATTCTAACAATTTGGGATAATAAATATTTTAAGAATAAGCAACAATATGATTGTAGGTTTACTCCTTTGTCAGATAAGGGTACCCGTAGATACAATTGGATGAGATATTTCTATGCTAAGCATCAAATATTCAGCTATAATGATGATTTTACTATTATAAATCTTGCAAAATCAATAAATGGGGGAACACATCTTTTTAAATAATATGGCACTATCCAAAGTTTTGTGTAAATGAGAAATATGGGATTCTAATAAGAGTTCTGTATTTCTCATTTACACAATATTATGGACATTGCCAATAATATTTAGTTATTTTCTCCACATAATAGATGTTTGAGTTCCGGGTCATTCTCTATGCGGATCAGCTCGTTCTCTACCAGTTCCACAATATCCTGCTTGATTTGCCGGTAGTTGGCCTGTATCTGCTGCTCCATTGTATCATTGCCGGCCTCGTCCAGAAAGCTGCTGATTTCAGGAATGGGTTGATAGGCGGCTGTCTCTTTCTGTACCGCATCATTATCCACTACTATCTGCGCATGGAAAATTTTCTGGTCTATCGTTTCTCCGAAATTGTCCGTTACGGCACCTACAAACATACCTTGTGAAAGTGTACTGATTTTGCTGGCAGGTATCAGGCTGTCCAGTTGCGTACTGATGGAAGTGGAAGTGTCACTGCGGTTGATACTCATAGACTCCCGTTTTTGCAGGATTTTCCCGAACCTTTCCGACAATGTTTTGGCCGTTTCACCCACCACCTGGCCGCTGAATACATTGCCCACAGTTGACATGATGACGGCGGCCTCCTTGTCACCGTAGTCACGTTTCAACTGGCTGAAGTCCTGAAAACCTAATACAACCGCCACCTTGTTGCTTCGTGCCGTGGCAATCAGATTGTCCAAACCTTTAAAGAAAATCGTGGGTAACTCGTCAATAATCACACAACTTTTGAGTTGCTTCTTCTTGTTTATCAGTTTAACGATTCTCGAATTATAAAGTCCCAATGCTGCCCCATAGATTGAAATTCTGTCGGGATTGTTGCCCACACATAACACTTTCGGTTCTTTGGGATTATTAATATCCAGCGTAAAGTCACTGCCGGACATTACCCAGTAGAGTTGCGGACTTATCAGTCTGGATAACGGGATTTTAGCACTTGCAATCTGGCCCTGGAGCTGTTCGCTCGCCCCGCCTTTCCATGCGTCAATGAACGGACTCAGATAGTTCTCAAGTTCGGGATAGCTTGTCAGAATGGTGAATACATCCTCGTACCTTTTGTTTAGTAGTTCTATCGCATGGGGGAATGTACAGAACCTGCCGCCTTCATAGATTTTCAAAAACCATATTATCGCCGTAAACAGGACAATCGGGGATTCTACGAAGAAATCCCCTTGTTTTTGCACCCACGACTTATTGAGGTTAAGCATTATGGTGTACGACGACTCGTAAGCGTCTGAAATATCCGTCATCAGTTCCGGTGCCAGCGGGTTACAGCGATGGCTCTTGCGTGGGTTATCGAAATTTATCACGTAGAACTTGGGCGGTATCTTATAGCGGTGTCTGTACTTAATCAGATGGTTATAGGCAATAACTGACAGGTCATCAAATTTAAAGTCGTATATATAAAGAGCATAGGACTTCTCTATTGCCTGCTTTATGTAATTATTGACCACGGCATACGATTTTCCGCTACCCGGTGTACCTAAAATCATGCTGGCCCGGAAAGGATTCACTACGTTTATCCAGCCTTTCCATTCCTTTCTCCCGTACCAGAATTTGGTCGGCAGGTTAATGGAATACTCGTTTTCCATAAGGCGGGTTTCCTGCATGAACGATTCATTTTCGGTATTGAAAACGTCCTCCAGCAAATTGTTCTTCAACAGACGGCTAATCCATAAACCGGATGCCAACAGGCAGAAGAAACCGCCGGCCAATGTCGCGGTATAAAGTATGGCGCATACACCGGATGATGCGTCAATGGACAGTAACCACCAGTTCAGGAAAAAGAGTATGGCACCCGCTATGGCCGCAATAATTATTTTCCTTCATGTGATTTCATGCTTCTTTACCCCCTGGTTGCCCATGCAGGACAGACCGAGGAAGAGGACACAAAACAGTTTGGTGTAAAGAAGGGACGAGAACAGTCCTGTGGTACGCTGGAAATTGGACAGTATCCTGTCCACAATATCAAGCGTCCAGCCCATTTCGTGTAGCCAGCCGTAACAAAACCAATAGATGTGTATCGCCAAAAATAGAAAACTGACGGCCCGCATAAAGTCCGTGACTTTGGCAAGACCTCTTAAATCATCTTCATTCTGCATAATTGTAACTGTTAAAATTCGACTTTTTGTTCTATACCTTAATTATATTATAATTTGCGCCTGCGCTTCTTCTTTTTCCTGCGTCCGAAGCGGAAGGCCGGATCGATGTACTCGTGCGTATGGTCATCTTCCATGAGTAGGGAGAAAATGTCAATGGCACCGAGTGCGGACGTATCAATCAGACTGCCGGACGGTTCACTCTGATAGCCTTGATTTTCCTGCTGCCGGTATTCCTTCCTTTCCAGTCTTTCTTCCGTATCTTGTTCCTGCCGGGGTGTATCCTGCTCCGGCGGTGGTATCAGCCTTGTACGGTCCGCATCCGGATTGTTGAACAATTCGTTGAACACATTGGCTGAAAAGGCCTTGCCCAGACGCGAGCCGTTAAGCACTGTCCGGCTGGTATGGTCTATGAAAGTGATGCCGTACAGACGTCCTTCGGGATTGATACGGTAAACCGTCTCTATATCCGCCTCTTTCAGCCTGCGGGCGAAATCCTCTTTCGTGCCGATGTCCTGCATGGCTTTAATGACTTCCTGTCTTGTCCTTTCGGCAAGGCTGTTCCTTTTCACCTTTTCAGTAGAAGCGGCAAACTTCTTTTGCAGTGCTTCATAACCGAATGCCTTACCGAACTTGCTGGACTTGAAAGGTGTTCCCACCTGCTGTCCGTTATCATCCAAAGCTCCGTACATAATACCGTGGTATTCCTTCCCGTCCACACTTCCCCTGACTTCATAAACGGTTACGTTATACAGGTTCAGAAGAGTGCCATATTCGGCAAGCGAGTGACAGTTGTAACATTCCAGCAAGGTTCGGGCGGTATGCTTTACCTGTGCTTTCACGTCCCCTTTCGGATAATCCACTTTTTGTAGGGATGATAGTTCCCTCTCACCGTGTTCTCCGAATGTGGGATGAAGCCCGTACTTCACTTCCATTTCACGGCAGATGTTCTGTGCCCGGATAGCTTCCCGGTTATGGTCTATTTTTTCTCCGGTTTCATCAATACGTACCGATACGATGTGCATGTGCTTGCGGTCTATGTCTTCATGCAGCCATACGATATAGGGCTGGTTCCCGTAACCGAAGTTTTCTATGAACTCCTGAGCCAGTACGGTCATCTGCTCTTCCGAAAGAATGTCTTTCGGGGACGGGTTCAGGGAGATGTGGATAACCGGTTTCCGGACGTGCGAGTTGAATGCGATGTAAGGTTCAAAAGCCTGTACACAGTGTTCAATCGGTACATTGCCCGAAGTATCCGCCGCTATTTTAGGATGTCACAATACCTTTGCCGTACCGTCATCCACCTTTATCTTATTATAGGCAATCACTCCATAGAATGAACTGCCCGATGTGATATTCGGCACCATGATGTTATTCCTTTTTAGTGAGATACTCCTTTTCGTATCGCTTTGTCAGTTCGATAATCTGTTTGCAGAGTTCCTCCAGTTTGCGGGTTTCTTCGGCCAGTTTATAAAGGAAGGCAAGCGATTTCTTTTCCCCATAAATGGTATGGATGGTCTTTACACATTGGTTGTAGTTGTTTCCGATACGGCGGAACTGCTGATAGAAAGCGGTCAGCCGGGCATAATATTCCTGCGCTTCCTTATCAATCCTCACTACCTTGAACTCTCAGCCGAAGATGCGGGCAAAGATAAATTCGGCCTTGTTCTTCATGCCGGACTGTTCAAACATCGTGAGAAACTTCTCGTTCTCACTGTCATTGAGACAGAGATAATAGCGGTGCGTACGCGGGTCCGCCAGCACCTTGCGCCCTGCGGCGCTACGGATTCTTGTTTCATCTTTCATAACATGAATAATTTAGGAAGTTCGACTTGGGAGAACTGACATCCCCGAAAGGCCTTTCGGGGCGGGACTTTCAGCGGTTGGAAATATTTTCAACCGCTGAAAGTACACCTCGCTATATGCTGACGCATATTAAAATCCGGCTGGGCCGGATTAAAGGTCTGAAGGATTTGTTTGACGTTCTCTTTTCGAGAACGGGCTGCGCTCTCCCGGCGACAAAGGTAGATAGTTTTTTCGGTATGGCTATTACCCGGTATCCCGCCAACAGCCGCCAATAAATGACTTTGAAACCACAGGTGCCTCACGGATGCTCTTTTTGAGGTTTATTTGCAGCCGGATAGCTATTCAGCTACTTATTTGGATAGATAAAAAGGTAGTTATCAGGATAGCTATCCGGACGGTTTTCTATCTGAATAGCTTTCTGTCTGAATAGCCATTTGATTAAGTATGTTTTCAGACAGGCATTCATAAGGCTATCTATCCGCTTATACAGCTATGCATATATAAAGATGTATAGACGGGCAGGTAGATATTCGGATAAATGAATATGTAAAAGGACTATTAGCTAAATATTTAGACAGACAGCCGGATAGCTATATAGCTATATAGCTATATAATTGAATAGCTATGTAAGTATGTAGCTAAATAGACAGATAGCTAAATAGCCATATAACTATTAAGCTAAACGGATAATGAAATGACTGAACGGATAAGTGGACAGGTATCTATCCGCTTAATTATCAATAAATCAAATTATTTACTTAAAATCAGGTTACAATGGAAAAGAGAAAGGAAACGGTATTCATTTCGTTCGCTTCCCAGAAGGGGGGCGTAGGTAAATCGACGTTTACGATTTATGCGGCATCATGACTGCATTATGTGAAAGGACTGAACGTAGCGGTGGTGGATTGCGACTATCCGCAACATTCGATTATGAAACAGAAAAAACGGGATATGGAAGTGGTCAAGACTACACCCGTTTATCAGAACCTCTTGGTGGAGCAGGCCGGGCGGTTGAAGAAAAAGGCGTATCCGGTTATTGGAAGCACACCCGCGGATTGCATGGCGCACTGAAGGGCATTTGAAGAGAAAGCGGATACGCATTATGACGTGGTGCTATTCGACTTGCCCGGAACAATGGGTAGCGATGGGGTTATCGCCACAATCAGTTCGCTCGATTATCTGTTCGTGCCGATAAAGGCTGACCGACTGGTACTGGAAAGCACGCTGAACTTTGCCACCACCATTAATGACCGGCTGATAAAGACCGGCGTGTCCGCTCTGAAAAGTCTTCATCTGTTCTGGAACATGGTTGACCGCAGGGAACGCACGACATTGTATGATGTGTATCAGCAAGGCTTTTCTTTGTTAGGGTTGGATTGTCTCAAAACACGTATTCCCGTGCGCAGCAACTTTACCAAAGATTTGTCCGCTACGGGCGGCTCCGTTTACCGGAGTACGCTGTTCGCTCCTGATGCGGCATTCACCAAAGAGTGCGGCTTCGATACGTTTATGGATGAAATCATATCCATACTTAAAACCTAATAATCATGGCAAAGAAAACAAGCGGACAGAATCCGGTGGATGAAGCGTACCTGCGCAGCCTGATGGCAGGGGTTCCGATAGAGCCTCCTTTATCCTCCGCACCTTCAACCGGCGGAGGTAATGGCGAAAATAGAGAAACCGCTTTATCTGAGGAAAAGGGAAAAGCGGATGACATTGTGAATGAAACAGTAAGCGGTATTTCCGGTTCGGATGATGCCGGATGTTCGGCGGTTACGGAAAAACCGTCACCGAAAACGATTCGCACGGCACTGGCTGACTTTATACGCAAGTTCCTTACACCCTACAAATGTGAAGGCAGACAAGGGGTGTATATAGACAAGGAACTGCACCAGAAAATATCGGTCATCGTGGGCATTGCCGGAAAACGGCAGTTGACGGTAGGAAACTACATAGACAATGTATTGAAGGAGCATTTCGAGAAACATGCGGATGAGGTGAAGACCTATTTACAAAAGAGTTATAACAAAATATTTTAGGGTATGGATATACAATCAAGTTATTATGAGGCCGGAATCGTTTTGTTCTGGCTATTGTTCGCCTATCTGTTCATGGACAAGTTCGTATTCAGGGGACAGCTTGGCGAGATATGTTTCGGGAAGGCACGCCGCCGCATGGCAAAAGCGCTGAGGGGTATTGCCGGGTGGTTCGATCCGGTAAAGGAGGAACAGAAAAAAGGGCGCAGGCGCACGAAAGGGAAAGCGGAAAAGAAAGACCTCCCGGACACGCATACGGAAGTGAAAAACGAGGAAAAGGCAGAGGGCAGGAACATGGAAAAACCTCCTCAGAAACGGTCTGAAACAGGCAGCCTTGTCGTGACAAAAAGCTACGGGACACGCCAACGGCCGCCAATAAACGCCACCGGTTCCGGGGCTATTGCAGGTAAAGAAAATGCCTCTACTTTTGCTGGCAGAAACGAAGATACAGCGCCACAAAAGGCAGCACAAGTGCCGCCGGAGCGCATTCCGGAACTGTTCCGGGACAAGCGCGTGGAAGAGTGGCGGGCTTCTTCGGATGAGAGTTCCGGCAAGCGGGATGGCGATAGCGGACAGGGAGGAAACGGTGACGAAGTGGATACGGACGAGTTGAACGAGGAACTGGATGATTTGAACTGTATCCGCGAAGATTATTCGGGCGAAGCAACCGGCATAGGGCCGGAAGAGATCGACCTGATTATCGACCTCTGCAACGGCAAGGATATTCCGACAGACAAACGATTGTCCCTTTTAAGGGCGATCCACCATATCAAAGATACGCAGATTGAACGCTCGATACTGGAAAGTATCAATGGCAGCGACAGCCGTATCAGCAAATTTCTGGATGAAGCCGAGCAAATGAGCGGGGCTGCTCCAGACAGTGATTAACCGATTAAAAAAGGAGGTAACAATGACAAGAGGTTATTTTGATACGGGTTGACAGCCCGTATCACTTTAAAGAGAGAGATTCGCTATGGTATTAATGACTGAATAAACCAACAAAACCATGTATATGACTTATTTCGATTCGGGTTGATAAATGGATGTTCCCGCCTGATAAGGGAACACTCCGGGCAAGAAAAGACAATACCTTTGGTAACTTACTTATAAAACAGAATGGCTATGACAAAAGGCTATTACGATTCGGGATGACAGACCGTCTGCGGCATTCACCCGGTAGGGCAACAAGAACTATTCACCATTAAATTTTATCCGTATGAATATAGGACTGGTAGATGTGGACGGACATAACTTCCCCAATTTTGCGCTGATGCGCCTTTCGGCTTATTACAAGGCAAAAGGACATCTGGTGGAATGGGCGTTACCGGCACAGCGGTATGACAAGGTACTGGCAAGCAAGGTGTTCACCTTTAGTTCCGACTATGATTATAGCCTGCTGAATGCGAAGGAAGTCATTAAGGGTGGAACCGGATATGACATTACGGGCAGGCTTCCCGAAGCTGTGGAAAACAGCCGGATGATGGATTATTTCATTTACCCCCAATATCCTTTTTCCCTTCAGTTCTTTTCAAGGGGCTGCATCCGTAAATGTCCTTTTTGTCTCGTTCGTGAAAAGGAAGGATACATTCAGAGCGTGGAACCGGTGGAACTGAATCCGAAAGGAAAATGGATTGAGGTGCTGGACAATAATTTCTTTGCCAATCCGCAGTGAAGGTCGGCGGTGGATTATCTGATGAAGACCCGGCAACCCGTTAAACTGCACGGTGTGGACGTTAGGATTATGAACGAGGAACAAGCCTGGCATCTGAATAGAATGAAGATGAAACAGAACATTCATATCGCGTGGGATTTGCCCCGACTGGATCTGACCGACCGTCTGAAAGAGATGGTCAGGCATGTGAAACCTTACAAGATAACCTGCTACGTGCTGATAGGATTCAATTCGACCGTTGAACAGGATTTGTTCCGGTTGAACGTACTGAGGGAACTGGGGATTACTCCCTTTGTTATCCCTTTCCGGGATTATGCAAACAAGCGGACGCCTACACAGTACGAGCGTGACCTTGCCCGATGGGCGAACCGGATGTGGCTGTTCAAGTCCACCTCCTTTGAAGACTATACACCCCGCAAGGGTTTCAAGTGCGGGGAATACCTGAAATAAACCGATAAGGACAGTAAAGACAATGAGAACAAAAGGCTACTACGATTCGGGATGATTCGCATTCCGCTTCCAAGAGAGAATTAACAAGAGTGTTTCACCACAAAATCAAGTAACGATGCGAATAACATATTATGACTCCGGCTGATTCCCCACCGGAACTTACCCCCTGAATCAATAAACCATAAGCGGCCACGGCTGCCTTATGGGGATAGTGAAAGAGGGCAGTCCGTGGCTTTTTTAATTACTTACTGATTTTTCGCAAGTTCGGGTGTCTTTGCCAAATTGCATTTTGGTTACGCTGAAACCCCGTTTTGTCGAGTCAGCGACAAGAGGATGTCAAGTCAGCGACAAGGCAACGCCGAGTCAGCGACAAGACAAACAGGCTTGGATAACCTCAAATGCACGCTTGCGAAATATGAATCACCTAAAAAAATCACGGAAATAAATGAAAAAGAAAAGATTGATTATGATGCTTGCCGCTGTTGCGGCAGTAAGTGCTGCAATGGCCCAAGGAAACGGGCAGGCAGGTATAACCGAAGCGACACAACTCGTGACGGGATATTTCGACCCCGGCACAAAATTGATTTATGCAATCGGTGCGGTAATCGGCCTCGTCGGCGGGATCAAGGTATATCAGAAGTTCAGTTCGGGCGACCCCGATACTTCAAAAACAGCCAGTAGTTGGTTCGGCGCCTGCATCTTCCTGATAGTCGCTGCCACCATCCTGAGGTCGTTCTTCCTCTAAGATTCATACTGAAGAGAGTAACTTATGGCTGATTTTGAGATAAATAAAGGTGTGGGCCGTGAGGTTGAATTTAAGGGTCTTCGGGCGCAATACCTGTTTATTTTCGCTGCCGGTCTGCTTGCCGTATTCGTGATGTTCGTCATCATGTATATGGCAGGCGTCGGACAGTGGATCTGCATCGGTTTCGGGGTATCGGCGGCTACGGTGCTGGTATGGCTGAGCTTCACGCTGAACCGTAAATACGGAAGTCACGGACTGATGAAGCTGTTCGCGGCCCGGAGGCATCCCCGGAGAATCCTCTCACGAAAACGTATCACACGTCTGATTAACAAACAACAATCGTAAATTATGAGAAGTATATTAAAAGCATCCACACTGGAAAGCAAGTTCCCCATCATGGCGGTGGAACACGGCTGCATCGTCAGCAAGGACGCCGACATCACGGTCGCTTTCCGGGTCACACTGCCGGAAGTGTTTTCGGTATCCTCCGCAGAGTATGAGGCGATGCACGCCACATGAGCAAAGGCAATCAAGGTGTTGCCGAACTATTCAATCCTGCACAAACAGGATATTTTCATCACCGAGAAATACGAGCCGGACATCCGAAAGGACGAACTCAGCTTCCTCTCCCGCAGTTTTGAACGCCATTTCAACGAGCGTCCCTACCTGCACCACACCTGCTACCTGTTCCTTACCAAGACCACCAGGGAACGCTCCCGGCAGCAAAGCAACTGGAACATGCTCTGCCGTGGTTTTCTGGTGCCGAAGGAAATCAGGGACAAGGAAACGGTGGAACGCTTCATGGAAGCGGTAGAACAGTTTGAAAGTATCGTTAATGATAGCGGCCTTATCAGGCTGGAACGGCTCACCACGGAAGAGATTACGGGAACGGAAAGCGAACCGGGCATTATCGAAAGATACCTCACGCTCTCGGCTGACGGGACTACCATGTTGCAGGATATGCAACTGAACCCGGACGAGATGCGTATCGGTGACAAGCGGCTCTGCCTGCATACGCTCTCCGACCTCGACGACCTGCCGGGAAGGGTAAGGACGGACGGTCGGTACGAACGCCTCTCGACAGACCGGTCGGACTGTCGTCTTAGCTATGCCGCCCCCGTGGGCGTGATGCTGTCCTGCGACCATATCTACAACCAGTGGATATTCATAGACGACAGTGGCGAGAACCTTTCCCGTTTCGAGAAGATGGCAAAGAACATGCAGTCGCTTTCCCGGTATAGCCGTAGCAACCAGATAAACAAGGAGTGGCTGGACGAATACCTGAATGAAGCGCACAGCAACGGACTGCAATCCGTGCGCTGCCATTGCAACATCATCGCATGGGCGGAAAACGGGGAGGAACTCCGCAGGGTGAAGAACGATGTGGGAAGCGCACTGGCATTGATGGAATGCACCCCGCACCACAACACGACCGACCTTCCGGCTCTATATTGGGCGGGCATACCGGGAAACGAGGCGGACTTCCCGGCCGAAGAGACGTTCTACACGTTCATCCCTCAGGCGCTCTGCTTCTTCACGGCAGAAACGTGTTACCGCAACTCGCTCTCTCCCTTCGGCATCCGCATGGTGGACAGGCTGACGGGAAAGCCCGTCTTCCTTGACATATCGGACTTGCCCATGAAAAAAGGGATAGTGACCAATAGAAATAAATTCATACTCGGCCCCAGCGGTAGCGGAAAGAGTTTCTTTACCAACCATCTCGTGCGCCAGTACTGGGAACAGGGGACGCATATCCTGCTGGTGGATACCGGAAATTCGTACAAGGGACTCTGTGACCTGATAAACTTGAAGACCGGAGGGGACGACGGGATTTGTTTTACCTACAAGGAAGATGATCCGATTTCTTTCAATCCGTTTTTCACCGAGGATTACCAGTATGACATCGAGAAGCGGGACAGTATCAAAACACTGATACTCACCCTTTGGAAAAGGGAGGACGAACCGCCCCGACGCTCGGAAGAGGTGGCGCTGTCGAACGTTGTCAGTCTGTATATCGAGAAGATAAAGAAGAACCGGGAGATAAAGCCGAACTTCAATTCGTTCTATGACTTTGTAAAGAAGGACTACCGCAAGGTGTTGGCGGACAAGAACGTGAGGGAGAAGGACTTTGACGTGGACGGTTTTCTGAACGTGCTGGAACCTTATTACAAGAACGGTGAATACGGCTATCTGCTGAACTCGGACAAGGAACTGGATTTACTGAACAAACGGTTTATCGTATTCGAGTTGGATGTCGTGAAGGATAATCCGATCCTTTTTCCCGTCGTCACGATTATCATTATGGAGACATTTATAAATAAAATGAGACGTTTGCAGGGTATCCGCAAGATGATATTGATTGAGGAAGCTTGGAAGGCAATCGCCAAAGAAGGTATGGCTTCTTATATTAAATATCTCTTTAAGACAGTCAGAAAGTTTTACGGAGAGGCGGTTGTCGTAACGCAGGAAGTGGATGATATAATCTCTTCCCCTGTTGTGAAAGAGACGATTATCAACAATAGTGACTGCAAGATATTGCTCGACCAGCGGAAGTATCAGAACAAATTCGACCAGATACAGAACCTGCTCGGGCTGACGGACAAGGAACGCAGCCAGATACTTTCAATCAACCTTGCCAATGCAGCGAACCGACTTTATAAAGAGGTCTGGATAGGGCTTGGCGGCACGCAAAGCGCGGTATATGCGACAGAAGTTTCGGCTGAAGAATATTTGTGCTACACCACCGAAGAGACTGAAAAACTGGAGCTTACCCGCCTTACTGAAAAGCTGGGTGGAAACATCGAGCTGGCTATCAAACAACTTGCCGAAAGCAAACGGCAGGAGAAAAAGTAACCATTTTAATTCCTGATAAGACAATGAGTAAGAAAGATTTATTAAGCCAATGCAGGGAAGCGCTCGGAGACGCTACCCTGACCAATCTGGATTTATTAAACCTGATTGGAGAGATGAAAAAAGAACTGGAACACGACCGCATCTGCGGTCACTGAATGAACAAGGAAGGCGGCTCCACGCTGACTATCCGCAAATCCAACCGTGTGACGGACGGCTTCAAGGGATACAAGGCCACGCTGTTTGCCGGAGAAAAGAGCTATACCGAAATCAACATTCCGCTTCGTAGGGGTGACGACCTGTTCCTTCACGGAAATAAGGATGCCGGATATATCGGGTATTTCAGCGGTAGCGAGGTTCTGCTCTTCGGCAGTTACGGGCTGTTTGCCCGTGATGACGACAGCCGGTATTTACTAACCAAAGAAAGGAGATAGACGCATGAAAAAGAGAATAACAATCCTATTTCTGGCATTGCTGTCCCTTTCAGTGACAAGTAAAGCGCAGTGGACGGTGTTCGACCCGTCCAACCTTGCCCAAAGCATTGTGAACTCCGCAAAGGAAATCGTACAGACATCCTCGACTGCACAGAATATGTTGAACAACTTTCAGGAGACTGTAAAGATTTACCAGCAGGGAAAAGCCTACTACGACGCACTCAAATCGGTACATGACCTTGTGAAAGGTGCCCGGAAAGTTCAACAGACTATCCTTCTGGTAGGTGACATCAGCGATATTTACGTGACCCATTTCAATACCATGATGGGCGACCCTAACTTCACCGTGGAGGAACTCTCGGCCATCGCTTTCGGGTATAACCGGTTGCTCGAAGAAAGCAGCAACCTGCTGCTGGATTTGAAGGAAGTAACTACAGCTACCGGACTTTCGATGACGGACAAGGAACGGCTGGACATCATCAACCGGATATACGGCGAAGTGTTGGAATACAAGAACCTGACATGGTACTATACCCGCAAGAATATCGGCATATCGTACCTGCGCAGCAAGAAGAAGGGAGACTCTCAAAGGGTACTTGCCCTGTACGGGACACAAGACCAGCGTTACTGGTAATCATTCATCACTAAAGGAATAACAAAACTATGGTATTACTATCAATAGACTGGACGAACCTGCATGAGTTGCTGCGTTCACTTTACGATGAAATGATGCCCCTGTGCGAGGATATGGCAAGCGTGGCAAAAGGCGTGGCCGGTATCGGTGCCTTGTTCTACGTGGCCTACCGGGTGTGGCAGTCGCTTGCGAGGGCGGAAGAGATAGACGTGTTCCCCCTTTTCCGGCCATTCGTGCTGGGGCTTTGCATCATGTTCTTCCCCACTATGGTATTGGGCACGATCAACGGAATACTTTCTCCCGTGTGCAGCGCTACTTCCTCACTGGTGGAACGGCAGACCTTTGACATGAAGAAGTATCAGGAAGAAAAGGACGAACTGGAACGGGAAGCGATGCTTCGTGACCCGGCAAAGGCCTTTCTGGTTAGCGATGAGGAATTTGACAAGAGGATAGACGAACTGGGCTGGTCTTTGGGAGATATGGATACGATGATAAACATGTACGGGCAGAAGGCGGTGTATGACATGGGAGAAAAGGTGCGGCAATGGTTCCGGGAACTGCTGGAACTGTTCTTTCAGGCAGCCTCGCTGCTGATTGACACGCTGAGGACTTTCTTTCTGATCGTCTTGTCGATACTGGGGCCTATCTCCTTTGCACTGGCTGTCTATGACGGGTTCCAGAGTACGCTCACCACCTGGCTGTCACGCTACATCTGTATTTACTTATGGCTACCCGTGGGCGACCTGTTCGGGGCCATCCTCTCACGTATACAGATTCTGATGTTGCAGCAGGACATCAAACAGATGCAAGACCCGACATTCATACCGGACGCTTCGAACAGCGTTTATTGTATATTCATGATTATCGGTATCATCGGTTATTTCTGCGTGCCCACGGTTTCCTCGTGGATTATCCAAGCAGGCGGTGCCGGAGCTTACGGCCAGAAAGCGAACAGCGCCGGAAAGATGGCCGGTAACGGCGCGGCGGCAGTCGGCGGGGCAGTCGGCGGATCGGTAGCCGGGCGCATCAAGAAAATGTTTTAACGGACAATTAATTAACAGAAAAAAGATATGGAATTTAAATCATTAAAAAACATTGAGACATCGTTCCGGCAGCTTCGGCTGTTCGGAATGGTATTCCTGGGAGTATGCGCACTGGTAACGGTCTTCGCCACCTGAAAGGCATACGAGTTTGCCGAGGCGCAACGGCAGAAAATCTACGTACTGGACAGCGGAAAGTCGCTGATGCTGGCCCTCTCGCAGGACGTGCAGCAGAACCGTCCCGTGGAAGCAAGGGAACATATCAGACGTTTTCACGAACTCTTCTTCTCCTTGTCACCCGACAAGAGCGCCATTGAAAGCAACATCCAGCGTGCCCTTTACCTTTCGGATGAAAGCGCCATCGGTTACTACCGGAACTTGCAGGAGAAAGGCTACTTCAACCGGATGATAGCGGGAAATATCTCGCAGACCCTGACGGTGGACAGCATACGGGGAAACTTCAACAGTTATCCCTACCAGATGAAGACCTATTGCCGGCAGCACATCATCCGTTCGAGCAGCGTTACCGAAAGGTCGCTTGTCACGACCTGCCGTCTGAGAAATGTAACCCGGAGCGACAACAATCCGCAGGGCTTCCTGATAGAGAGTTTTACAATCATTGAAAACAGGGACATCGGACAGTATGAAAGATAACGGGATGAAAAAGGTCTTCCACTCGTTCAGAACGAAGAAAGACCGCTGTATGGTAAAACTCCGCAGACGCTGGCGGCGATTGAGCTACCGGCAGCAAAGGATGATCATCCTTTACCTGCTCGGCCTTTTCGCCGCCATCAACCTTGCCTACATCGTGGGCGGATTTTGCGGGAAAGACAAATTTCCGATTGAGGTACAACACATCCAAAGGATTGTGCTTCCCCAAACGGACAGTATCCAACCATTCAAAAACAATATATCCAATGGCACAATCAGATAAGAAAGAAGAAAAAGAGAAAGAACGGGAATCACAGAAGGCGAAATCCGCTTTAGAAAAGGAAAAGAAGCAGGGCGGCAAGGCCGTTGAAAAACTCAAATTCTACGGCGTGGTGGCATTCCTCTCCCTGCTTTGTGCCGGGTTCATCTGGTTTATCTTCAAACCGGACGCGCCCGAAACGGTGGAAGGGATGGCGGGTATCAATACGACGATACCCGACGCTATCGCACCCGAGACGATGGCCGACAAACAGAAGGCCTATGAACTGGAAGAGATGAAGAAACGCCGCAAGGAAAAGGTAAGAACCTTGCAGGACATGGCGGGGGACTATCTGACACCGGACACGCTCGATGGGCTGAAGCCGGAAGAAAGAGCGCCGAGGGTGGATGCAATCCGCGAGTCCAGGGAGAAGCAGCGACAGATTTCACGCCAGATTACCTCCTTTTATCAGGAGCCGAAGGAAAGTCCCAGGGTGAGCGAACTGGAACGGCAGGTGAAAGAACTTAGCGAAAAGCTGGAACGTGAACGCAAGTCACAAGACCCGCTGGAACTGATGGAGAAATCGTATGAAATGGCGGCACGCTACTTCCCCGGACAGACGGGCGGACAGGTGAAAAGCATACAGACTGCCGGTGGAACGGGGGCGGGCAATCCTGCCGCAATAGCCGCCGGACGTGTCACCGAAAACGTAGTATCGTCACTGGCTGCGCCACCATTGCCGGATTCAATACCCCGTAATTACGGTTTTGCCACGGCCGTAGGCGGCGGGCAGTTTGCCGGAGCCAATACGATACGTGCCTGCGTGGCGGAAGACCAGACGGTGACTACCGGATCACGTATCAAGTTCCGGCTGTTGGAACCGCTGCAAGTGGGCAGTGTACTCGTCCCCGCAAACACTCCGCTATTCGGCACGGTGCGTATCGAGGGACAGCGGATGGCGGTTAGCGTGAACTCCATCGAAAGCGGCGGCAATATCCTGCCGGTGGAACTGGCGGCTTACGACATGGATGGACAGGCCGGACTTTTCGTCCCGAATACCGCGGAGCGTACCGCCATGAAGGAAGCCGCCGCCAACATCGGAAGCGGTTTCGGGACAAGCATCTCGTTTGCCCGCAGTGCCTCGCAGCAACTCGTCATGGACGTGACAAGGGGTGTACTTAGCGGCGGCTCACAATACCTGGCCACAAAGATGCGGGAAGTGAAAGTGTCCGTCAAAGCGAATTATCAACTTTTATTAATATCCCAAAAACAGTAATCAGATTATGAAGACAAGAATTATTTTATCAATAGTCATGCTTTTCTCTCTGCTGGGTGTAAAAGCGCAGGAACCGGTGGAAACAAAGATTTTCCCCACCAATCAGATTATCGCACCGCATAAGATTGAGGTGACTTTCCAGAAGACCGTGCATATCCTTTTCCCCTCGGAAGTGAAATACGTGGATTTAGGCTCGTTCGACATCATTGCGGACAAGGCCACGGGAGCGGAAAACGTAGTCCGCATCAAGGCGGCGGTAAAAGGATTTGAGGGGGAAACGAATTTTTCAGTCATCACCGCCGACGGTTGTTTCTATTCTTTTAATGTGGTCTATAAGGACGAGCCGGCACAGCTTTCCATCGAGATGGAAGACTGGCTCCGGGACAATCCCGAAGGCGGTTTTGCCGGCGACCGCATGTTCGTGAAGCTGAAAGAACTGGGCGGGGAGACACCGCTGGTGGTGAACCGCATCATGTACACGCTATATAAGAAGAACAAAAAGGACATCAGGCACATCGGCTGCAAGAAGTACGGGATTCAGACATTGCTCAAAGGGCTTTATATCAACAATGACCTGCTGTATCTGCATACTTCCGTGCGCAACACCTCGGACATATCGTTCGACATCGACTACATCCGCTTTAAAATCATCGACAAGAAGGTGGCCAAGCGCACGGCCATGCAGGAGAACTTCATAGAACCGGTAAGGACATACAACCGTCTGAGAACGGTGGACGGGAAAGCTACGGTACGTAACATATTCGTGTTGCCAAAACTTACCTTGCCGGATGACAAGCTGCTCGTCGTGGAGGTTTACGAAAAGGGCGGTGCCCGTCACCAGTCATTCCGCATAGAGAATACCGACCTTGTGGCGGCAAAACCAATCAGTGAGTTGCACCTGAAATAATAACCTCCATATAATATAATGTATATGCAAAGAATACTATTCATATTGGCATTAGCCGTGGCGTTGTTCTTCACAGCGGACAAGGCATACGCGCAGCGTGACCTGCCGGGACAAACGGGTGTACAGTTTACGACAGGTGGAGTCGACCGTTTCCTTTCGTGGAAGAGTGGCGGTGAGCGTCACTACTTCACCTCGCTGGCCTTTACACGTACCAACCGTAACCGTACCTACTGGCTGTACGGCCTGGATTATCAGATAAAGGAATACACGTATGAAAGTAAGGCGATACCCAAAGCGCAGTTTACGGGGGAACTCGGTTACTTCATTCCCGTAGTATCGAACAAGGGCCGGAACGTATGCTTCCGTATCGGGCTTTCCGCGCTGGGTGGTTTTGAGACAGTCAACTGGGGAACCTCCCTGCTTCCTGACGGGGCGTCAGTGACGAACGGGGACAGCTTTATCTATGGCGGCGGCCTGACGGCGGCTTTCGACGTCTGGCTGACAGACCAGATTATCCTGCTGATGCAGGTAAAGGAAAGGGCGCTCTTCGGAACGGATGCGGGGAACTTCCATACGCAGATAGGATTGGGCGTTCGCCTTATTATTAACTAATAAAAAGTGAAAGGAGAAACAGAAAAATGAAAAACGTATTATATATATGTATAGGCGCACTAATTACAGTGCTGGCCTTGAGTTCATGTAACGATGCGATAGACATCCGGCAGGATTATGATTTCAAGCTCTCTTCTTGGTATCTGCAAAAACAGATTACAACGGGTGAAACGGTGGAGATACGCTTTTATCTTGACCGTGAAGGGGACTATGAGAAGGCGGAGTATGGACTCGGATATATACAAGTGGAAGGTAAGGGTGAAGTATTCGACAGCGAAGGCGTGAAACTTATCAACCGGGAAGTAAGGCCGCTGGCGGAGGTGCCGGGGCTGGATACGGAAAATCCGGTGAAGCAGGTATTCACACTCTTTTACCGTTCGACAAGCGCCAAACGCTCGGAACTGAAATTCTTTGTCCGTGATAATTTCGGACGGGAAAGGGAACTGACGGTAACCTTTGATACGGAAAACAGTACGGCGGAAGAATAGCCGTTACCAAAATTCACAAGGAAAGACGGCGGGGCAACCTGTCGTCCCCTATTTTATGAAATTTGCTTAATGAAAACAAATGAATAAGTAATTGTTCCGGATTGCACAAAATTTGTTTCTATATTTAGCCGGAAGTTAATTAATCAATCAGATACACATGAAAACAACACTCAGGATATTCCGCATTGTACTCAAGTTGCTCCTGCTCTCTTACGTGGCAGTGGTAAACATTATCCTCATATCGGCCTTTTATGTCCTGCTGCTGGCAATCGTCGGCTGGGTGGCCCCTTCATTCCTGCCGGGGTTGTTCGCCCAATACTCCTTTGCGCATCATCTGGTCTATTCGTTGCCTTTTTATATCGTATTGCTTTATATCCTCTACAGCCTTTCGCCGCTGAACGTATGGGTGATGCGGATGAAAGAGGGGTACAAACCGCTGGATGCCAATGAACGGGCACGGCTGGAACGCCTGCTCCTGGAAATGGGGATGGAAAGGAAGCTGAACATTTACCGTAACAGGGACGCACGCACGAACGCCGTGACTTTCGGCTTCAACACTATCGGTTTGACGGGCGGCATACTCGGTGCGGCCTCGGATGAGGAACTCAAAGGGATCATCTGCCACGAAGTGGGACATATATCGCATTATGATTTCGTCTATCAGGTGCTTCTTTTCTCGATGCAGTCGCTGGGCTACCGTTGTCTGTACGGGCTGTTCCTTATTCCTTCCCTGATTTTCGGGGTGATTGGGAACTTTATGATCGGTGTGGTGCCTGCCGTCCGTTTTGCCGTGGGGGGAATAGCGAAATTGTGGTGGAGTGCCTACAAGTTGTTGCACCACACGATTTACGGTCTCAGCCGGATAGCCGACGTGAATATCAACAAATACGCCGAATACCGTTGCGACACGTATGCGGTGCGCTACGGTTGCGGAGAGGGCCTGCTCTCGTTCCTGCGACGGTTGGCGGTGGCGGAGACGGGCGGGGAGCGGACTTCGTTCACCGAATATATTATGAGTACGCATCCGTCAACAGAAAAACGGATAGCCCGGCTGGAAAAACTGCTATAACCTGCGGCAAAGAATAGGTGCCTATATCATTTTCCGGATATTGGTATAGGGAATGCCCAATGCACGCACCTGCTCGATTTCATCCGAAGTGTCTTCATAGTAACAGACGATGTGACTGCTTGTAAGCACTTCTTGAAGACTGTCTTTTTCTGAAAGCGTTTCTCTGTTGCCCGCCTGTTTGAGCAAATCGTCGTATAAGGCGCAATAAAGCTTGTCGGCGCCGGCCGGATAAGGTGTTTCGGGTATGACTGCCGAAAGAATGATGTCCGGGCATTTGTCCGCGTCGCGCAACATGACTATCGTATCGGCCGCCAACAGCCCGATATAAGTATTCAGGTGGCAGGAGAATGTGCGGTATCCTTCATCATACAGTGAAAGAATGCGCCGGTAGAGTTCCATGCGGATTTTATCTTCTCTGAATTGGTCGTATTTTGTTGTCTTTTCAATGGTACTGCCGGTTATGGCAATGTTCTTATTATACATCTTGCTATGGTTTATTGATTAGTACCTTGTCCGTAACTTCCTGCTAGGTACCGAAAAAAGCACGGTACTTAACAAGTTTTACTCTCAGGTACGACCAAGCACCCATGCAGGAAACGAGTTAAGACCGTGCCATAAGCGTATGACAAGGACTTCGCCCGTTTATTCTCCTGCATTAAAATTGGTCGTTTTGAGAGTAGAATAAACAGCTAAAAGCTATTATACTATGTAATCATTCAACTTTTTTTGTCTTCTAACTATCTTTTTAAAATTCAACTGCACAAAAATAGAAAAAAGCCGGGCAACCGCATTATGATTGCCCGACTTTTTTAAGATGTCTTTTGCAGGTGTGGGGTGTGGCAGGTCAGTCCACGGGTTCGCCGCCATATCTTAGGCGGCAGATGTCTTCATGGATTTCCCGCATGATGTTCAGTTGCATCCGCCTGCTGATATGGCGGCTTGGCGAACGCATGAACAACCGGTTCTCTATCAGGCTGCAAAACTTGGTGCCTTCTTTACTTACCATGCAAATGATTTGATTTTCAAGGAAAAATTCCCTATCGGTGGAATATTCAACGTTCGGGGATATTCTGATGTATTTCATACATTGACGGTGTGAAAGGTGATTACGGTGGCGGTGTGGGTGGGGTCGTCCGACCCTGCCCTGCCGCATGGGTGGGAAAAACGTGCCGGAATTGTCTCCGGCACGCCTGCTGTTTTTAAGCGGCTTTTCCGCTATCAAGTTTCTCCGCTTTCGGGGAGGTGACTTTCTTTTCCGTCTTTTCGGCTGCCGTTGTCGGTTGTTGTCCCGCTTCTTTGGCTGCCGCCTTTTCCGCTTTCCTCATTTCCTTTATCCTCTCGTCCAAACGTTCGTGACGTTTCTGATATTCTTCCTCGTGGGTGGCTTTGGCAAGTCCGTACTGGTCGGGGAAGTGCATGTTTGCGAAGTCCCTCAACAGTTTGGATGCGCTGTTGTCTCCGTAAGCGTCCTCGCAAAGAAAATGACTGATGAAGTCCCGTTTGATGACCGTTCTTTGTGCGTCCGTCAACTTGGCTACAATCTTCATGCGTTGTTTTTCGTCCAGCGGCAACGGCTGGTCTTTGATGCCGCAAAGCGGATAATGCTTTCTTTGCAGTCTGGTCAGCATGATGAAATACATCATCCCGTCCTCGTACTGCGTGAAAGGGCTTTCGGGATAGTCGTTTTCACGAACTACTTTCTTTGTATCGGCTACAATCTTCTCTACGGACAACTGTTTGAAACGCTTGTCCTTTTCCTGCAATGTTTCGATGGTGACGGGGGCGGTTTCTTTCTTGTTTATCTCAACATAGCAAAGTTCGGGTTCTCTCTGCCCTACCTTTACATAGGTCTTTATCCTGCCTTCTTCCTGCTTGCGGTTGAGTTCCTCCACTTTTAGGGTGTAGTCCGTCTGTTTCTTTTCAAACGTCTTTACGGCTTCTTCATACTCTTTCGGGTTGGTGAATTTTTCCTGCTGCGGTACTTCGGGGGCTTTGGGGAAATTCTGTGCCGAAACGGTGTAATTCAGTTCTTTTATCTCGTGCCCTTTCTTGTCGAGTTTTTGAAGTGCCGTTTCGTTCATGCCACCGTAATAGGGTCGGGCTATCACCAATTTCGGATCGGATTTCAACAGTTTCTCCGTCTCCTTTGCCACGAATGCGGCATTCTTGGCTTCCAAACACTTGCGGTTGGTGCAATGTCCGCACCCGTTATGTTCGGCAAAAAGGTTGTAGTTCGCTGCGTTGTGTACACATTCCCTGCATTCCGTCTTGTCGAACTTGTATTGTGCAAGGTCGGTGGTATAGTATTTCTCAAAATGCTTTTTAAAGAGGTTCAATGTATATCCCGTCCAATTGTCTCCGCTGCCCTCTTTGAGGTGCTTCTCGTAAACGTCCTTTTGGATGTGCGGTTCATAGGTGCTTATTTCCTCGGCTACGCTGATGGTGATTGTTTCATTGTCCAACAGTTCACCGATAGGCTGATACAGTTCGTTCAGTTTTAGGCGGGTATAGATATATTTCTCGCTCCGTCCGAAACGGCTGACGAGTGAATACATATCGTACCGTCCTTTTTCAAGCAAGCGTTTGAACGCTCTCGCTTCTTCGGTGGGGCGTACCTGCTCACGCTGCAAATTTTCACTCAGTGACATATCTTCCGCTTCATCATCCGTGATGTTGCCGTATATGGTTGCCTTTATCGTCTTTGCTCCTGCAAGCAATGAGGCACGGTAACGGCGTTCACCGTAAATGATTTCGTAGCCTCCTGCCGTGCGTGGGCGTACTGCGATAGCCTGCAAAACGCCTACTTCCCGGATACTGTCCGCAAGTTCCTGCAAAGATGCGTCATTGAATGTCTTGCGGTGGTTCTCTGCGCTTGGCTGCACGGTGGTTATGTCAAGGTCGGTTTCGGCTGTAGCCGTTGCAAGCGGGGTTTTAAACTCGGCTGGCTGCGGTGCTTCTTCAGTGGCGGCAGGCACATTCGGCCCACCGATTAACATCATCGGCTTTTGGATGACTGCCAAAGCGGTTACTTTTACTTCTGCTGTCGCTTTCTCTGATTTTTGTACAACGTTGTTCTTCTGTACTTTTTTGCTCGTTTTCATAATGATAAATTTTAAAATGTTGATAATTAATTAAATAACTTTCCGTCTGAAAGGTATTCCCAATTGTGGGCGTTACATTCCTCTACAAAGTATTCCATCGTTTGGGTGCTTTCCATATCATCCCGGCAGGCACGGAAAAAACTGCGAAGACAAGCATTTATAAGATTGTCAAACGTAACGTTCTCTGACGGGGATTTTAGAAAGTCATACATCGGGGCAAGAATATAGTTGTCTATGTAATATCCCGTAAGGGGGCAACAAGTATCTATAAAGATTCTGCTCTTTCTTCCTTTCGTCCCTTTCCAAAAATATTTGGGGGCGTATAGGTCGCTCCAATGGTTGTTCGTCAGATAGGTTGCCAGCCGCCAGCCGTTTAACCTGTCTATGCAGTCTTCCTGTCTGCTCCGATAGTCATAGCTATAATTGTATGCGTCATATCTCCAATTGCGGCACACAATGCCGAAGCGTTCGCAAAAGGTATCAAGGGTCTGTCGGTTCTCACCCGTCCAGCCGTAAAAGTATCGGTTGCATAACTATTCGATGTGCGCCTTTTCTTTGGCTTCTTCGGATAACTCGGTTATCTGATAAAGGGTATATGTTCTTGTTTCTGTTCTCATATCGTTATATGTGTTTAGAAGTTTTTAGATAGCGGGGCGGATTGCTCCGCCCTGCTGTGGGTGTTCTTATGCTTGGATGCACGCTGCAAGTGCTTCCCTTACTTTCGTCTCCTGCTTCTTGCTGTATATCCACCCTGCACGCCTTTCACCGTTATAGGTGAGGTTCGCACGGAAAAGACCGTTCAAGCCTTTGAGAACGTCCTTTATCGGCTTGGTATCACCGAATACGGCTATCGCCTTTTCACTGTACTCTACGATTTCAAGGTTAAGTGCAGAAAGGTCTGCGGATACTGTCGGCTGTTCGGCCGTGTCTGTCGGGGGCTGCGTTGTTTTCAGACAAATGTTCGCTTCATCCCCTGCCGTATGCGCATACCGTTCCAAGAGTTTTTCAAGGCTGTAAATCGGTTCTTTACTAATCGTCCAACCGTTGTACTTGTTCCTGCCCAAATACATACCGTCTCCCATGCTGTAATTTTCACGGTGTTCGTAGTCTGCGTTATATTCGGCCAAATGGGCTGTTCCCTCAAAATTGGCCGCATACTTGCGCATTTCTGAAAAGAGGTTGCGTGTATGTTTGGAAAAGCCCAAAATCACGGTTCTTTCTATACGGTAGTTGTAATAGTCCGTATAACTGTCGCATTCGCTTACCCGTAGTTCACCGATAATAACGGCTTTTGCGTCCGATGGGATGAGGGGGAGCAACCGTGCCGCACCGATTTTCGAGATACGTTCGTGTTCCTCCCGTGCTTCCTTTGCTTTGCGTTCTTCTTCGGCTTTCTTCTCTTTCGCCTTGGCAAGCAAAGCGGCTGTTTCCAACGGATCTAAAAATGTCGGGTTCTCGCTGTCGTAATAGATGCCTATTCCGAACTTTTCGGATAACGGGCGGATAAGGTCGGATGTGCTGAAGTCGTACGTACTTGTGTGTACGAGATGATAAGTAAATCCGTATCGGTCACGGGTGATGTCATAGACTACATAACTGCCGCCTGCATAACCTTCCAACACGACAATCTGATTGATAGAAACGGTCTGTACGTCTCTATCGTAGCTTCTGTTAGCTCCTAATAAATGTACTTTAGCCATAATGGTTTGATTTTAAATGAATTAATATTTAGTTAGAGTATCACGCAAATAAGAATGAGCAAAAGCGCATACACGCAAAGGGAAAGGAATGTCCAAAGGATGCGCCACACGGTACGGATAAGGAGGACCACCACTGCCAAAACGGCCAACGTGGGCAGCAAACCACCCAAACCAACGGCAACACCCCCAATAAAGGCACACACGAAACGCACCGCCACATACGCCACGAAGCCGACCGCCAACCATTTCACCAATTTTTTAATGCCGGTTGGAGCGGAGCCGAAGCCTCGTTTCAAATCTTGCTGTATTTCAGTTCTCTTTTTCATAACATTGACTTTTTTTTTATGCCTTGTCGGTGGCTTCACCTTGCTCGTTTCAGGGGGCAGATACGGACGGGGAGAAAATATGCAAGGCTTTTGGTGAAAAATTTTCAACCGCCCCACTGGACGGATTGAAAAATTTTCGCCAAAACCCGTAGGGCGCGAAGCGGGCTTGCAGATTTTTAGGGGCCCCGGCCGTAGCTTCGCACCCTGAACTACGGCAAGGTGAAGTCATGACAAGGTTATAAAAAAGGGGAAATGGCTATAGTGGGGAAAAGAGAACTGAAATACGGCAAGATTCGGAAGGCTGTGCCGACCGGATTATTTATATGATTATAATCGGGTTTTATATCGGGGAAAAAGAAATGGATGTTTATATCCATAAAAAAAGTGCCTCTATCTTTTGGGGATAGCGCACTTCTTCAGTTGTGTGTCTTCAAATAATAGGTCCTCACGGATTTTCTGATTTTATATTTAATGCCTATTGAATTAATATAACTATTACAAAATCAAGCTGGAACAAAAGTAAATGTTGTAAATGGCAATAAAAAGTAACACAAATAACAGGATGAAGCATTTATCATTCATTAACGATTTACATAAGGTGATGCTACGCAGGTATTACAAATATTTGTTTTCCAGTATCATTAACTGTAGTTGAATGATTGCATTAAAGATGTAATAGCAAACATCGTTGGGAATACAAAAAAGAAAATAAGGATAATATCTTAATCAAAGAACTTTAGTTTGTAGTAAAATCGTAATATGGTTTTACTACATTTGCCACATTGACAATCAGATACATAGAATTATGAAAAGTAGATTATGGTTATTTGCCTGCTTGTTATTAACGGCAGGGACTGTGTTTCGTGGATGCCATGTACCCCAGAAAGAGAAACTTCCCCTTGTACACGCACATAGAGGCGGTGCGGCACTTTATCCCGAAAATACGATACTTGCAATGACACATGCTGTGGCAACGGGAGTTCCGGTCATGGAACTGGATTTGCATGTGACGAAAGACAGTATGGTAGTAGTATCACATGATGCCTATTTGAACCATGTTAAAACACTGACACCCGAAGGGGAACCGATTCCGGCCGGCAAGGACAAGGATTATAAGATCTATGCAATGACCTATGACAGCCTGCGGCGGTATGATGTGGGCAGCCTTCCGAATCCGGCTTATCCGCGGCGGAAGAATGTGAAATGCTGCGTGCCCCGGGTTACGGATTTGATTGACAGCGTGGAACTTTTGACGGAAAGCAATGGCATCGCTCCGGTGGGCTATAATATAGAGATAAAGTCCGATCCGTTAAAGGACAGCATTTATTCCCCGGATTACCGGACGTTTGCCGACTTGCGCATGAAAGTGCTGTTGAGCAAGAAGCTGGGTGACCGATTGCTGGTGCAATGCTTTGACGCGCGTACATTGAACTATCTGCATGAAAAATATCCGGATGTCCGTTTGTCCTATCTGGTGGAGGATAAAAACACCACCTTCGAGGAACTAATGTCGCGTTTGGACTTTGTGCCGCAGGTCTATAGCCCGCAGAGCGACATGCTGACGGAGGAGATTGCCGTGAAAGTCCGTGCGAAAGGGATGGAGCTCGCCCCGTGGACGGTGGATGACAAGCCGGAAACAGGGCGGCTGAAAAAGTTGGGCGTGGATGCCATCATAACCAACCGACCGGACAGCGTAATGCAGTGGTTGGGATATCCGCAGAATAAGAGGAAAGAATAATTAATGAGCAACATTATGAAACCAATCATTATTGTATTTTTCAGACCCTGCAAACAGCTTTTCTTGTCGGGCATGTGCCTGCTTCTTTCCGTATTCACCGGCTGTTCCAATGACAAAGAAGACCTGCCGCCTGCTCCCGTTTCTTACACCGCCCTGATATATATGATAGCCGATAATTCAATGGATTCGGATGTGGACTACAGCATCAGTCAGCTTAAAGCCGGGGCAAGGCACAGCGCAGGAACAGCCGTAGTCTATGTGGACCGCTTGAACGAAGCTCCGCGCTTGTTCAAGATTACCCAGGCGGGCGAGGAAGTGCCGCTGAAAAGCTATGCAGAAGACAACTCTGCCAATATTGAAACACTGGTGGAAGTGATAGAAGAAACGAAGAAACTTGTGCCCTCGGAGAAATTCGGGCTGGTGTTATGGTCTCACTCCATGGGATGGCTCCCGAACGGATATTCTTCCGGTTTGCGCATGACGCGCGGCAAGGCGGAGCAGGACTTTCCACGCACACGGTATATCGGGCCGGACTTTCATCCGGGCGATGTCCCTACTTCCGATAACATGATAGAAGTGGATGAACTGGCTGAAAGTTTGCCCGACCATGTAGCCGAATATATCTGGTTCGATGTCTGTCTGATGGGCTGCGTGGAAGGTCTGTATGCGGTGCGGAACAAATGCAATTACCTGATAGCCTCGCCTACGGAGGTGCTGGCGGAAGCCGACTATGACGCGTCGGGCATTCCCTATGCTAAAGTACTCCCTTACATGTTTGGCGGTGCAGAGGAATTGAAACAGGCTTGCCGGGCATACTACAACCACTATAACGGCATGAAATATGACGTGCTGCGTTCGGCTACCATAACTTTGGTGGATGCCAAGCAACTGGACGGGCTATATGACGTCGTACATGGGATACTGGGCGGTCATTTATCAGAGGTGGAAAGCATGGACACAAGCGGGTTGCAGGCGTATCATACAAAGGACGTGCCGGGGGTGTTTTTCGACCTGAAAGATATGGTGAATCGCTTGAAGAGTACGGATGATGCCATATTGGAGGCCCAATTAGAAAAGACAGTTGTTTATACAGAAGCTACGGTTTCGTTTAAGAATGTGGCTATTGACAGAAATAGATATTGCGGACTGAGCGTTTATGTTCCTCTGAGAAAGTGGGAAAAGAATGCGGAGTATAAATATTACTTTGAAAGTTTAGAATGGGGAAGAATATACGATTAAGAAACCTCCGGGACCGTTGTGTTATGACAAGCTGCAAAAGCAGATGCACGTGAGCAGGCTGTAGTAATACCCGGCCAGTTTGAGCTGGAAGCGTAAATCCTTCATTATGATAGATACCTTCTTGTAAATGCTTTCAATGCTGATATTGAACTGGCTGGCGGTTCGTTGGGCAGGATAGTCCAATTCTTTCTGACAGATGAAAACCTGTTTGTCCAGTTCGGGATATTTATTGAGTACCTTCTCTGTTATCTTGCGAATCTCCCCGGCACAATAGTCGGATTCGGGTGATGAAGAGGATGAATCATTGTCGGGTAGATTGAGAAAATCATCCAGCGGGCTTTCTTTACTACACTTGGGAGAACGGTAGTAATCGACTACACGTTTCGTTGCCATATTGAAGAAAAGGCTTTCAGCCGAGTCCATGTTTTCGTATATGAGCCGGGATGCATTTTGCCAGATGTATAGCCAGAAGTTCTGGCTTAAATCCAAGGCGGTATCAGTATCGTTCGTTACATTATCAAAATACCGTAACAGCTTTTGCCCATACCGGTCATAAAGAATTAAAAATGCTTCAGAATCGGCCGATGTGGCGATTGCCTGTAACAATATCCGGTCTGCCTGGAGTTTCTTTAGTTGATTTGATACATTTTTATTCATACTTCTTTTTAGGATTTTGTGCCTCAAAAGTAAAAAGAGGTTATTTCAGAGTTGTGACAGTCCATTAAAAAGATAGATAGGTCGTTAAAATTTACATGGCTGTAATGTGCGTGAAACAGAAGTGTAATATTTGGCAGGGTAATCGGCCGGAGGACAGGATAATGTATATAAGTGATAGCTATAAATCGGAATATAATGGGAAAGTTAAAAAGCAGGGATAAATGCAGGAACCTTTTAGTTTTAACTCTTTTTAAAGGAAGGTTTTGAGGGTATCAAACGATTTATTAGTGTAAAGGTTCTCAAAGTGATGCGGGAACTTGAATGTAGAACAAATAAAAAACAGATAATTGATATGATTAAATTTTGGAGAAACAGGACGAAAGTAACACCTGAACAAGAAAAACGCGTATGGAACCATATAGATTCCCTCTATTCGAAACTTGAAGAAGGAAATGCTACCGAAGATGAACTCAAGCAGATTGACGGCATCTCCAAAATAATTATGGATGTTATCGGCAAGAGTAGCAAGGTGAAGAAAGAAAAGAGATTGCAGTTCTTCCATAGTATAAAGTATGCGGGAGTAGGAGTTGCAGCAAGCGTTCTATTGGTGATGGGAATTTCATACTCTGTGAGTGAAAAGCTTGCGGATAGTACGGATGCCATGGCATGCAATGTAATCCAATGCCGGAATGACAGTGTGCTTCACCTGGCAGACGGCACGGTTGTTTACCTTGCAGGCGGCAGTAATCTGAGCATTGCGAATAATTTCGGAAAGAAAGACAGAACGGTGGCCTTGACAGGAGAAGCCTTCTTTGAAGTGGCAAAGGACAAGAAGAAATCCTTCATCGTAAAGACGAAAGAGATTAATGCCATTGTACACGGAACCTCGTTCAATGTGGTAGCTTACGGCGGGACAGTGGAGAGCCAGGTTGCAGTCCGCACTGGATGTGTGGAAGTGGCGAAAGGGGAGCAATCTTTCGGTAAGTTCCACTGTGGCGACCGGGTGGTTTATGATAAGGCAGCCAACAGAGTTTCGCATGACACGGTGAATCCCGATAATATCGGAGCATGGACTACCGGTGGTTTCGTACTGGAGGATGCTACGGTAGAGGAGCTGAAAATAAGGGTGAAGAACCGTTTCCACCGGGAACTGGTGATAGAGAAGGATGCCATACCTGCGGACGCCCGAATCAATTATTGCTCGTATAGGCTGGAACAATCCGGAGTAAATAATGTGATGAAAAATATATGTGCCATTTACGGTACGCGATATGAAATCAGTGACAACCGGATTGTTGTAAGCCGGTAACCATATACATCCACGCGCCACCTTACGAGGACTGCACGCGTAACGAAAGAATAAAGAAAGACAAGCCTGTGGTATGCGGTGACGAGCTGCATACGTGAAAGAGAAATTTCCCTATGTAAAGGGAAACGGCCATTGCCTTGTCTTTTCGGAAATGAAAAATGAAAGTTTAACTAATTGAAAATAAGTGATTTATTAAGTAAAATATTAACGAATTAAAGATGAAAAGGAGTAATAAGAAAATGAGATTACGAACGGGCATATTGTTCCTACTGGGAATGTTGCTGCTATCGTCGGTCTGCCATGCGAGTGACGACCAAAAGGCAACGAGCTATCCGGCAGAGGCACTGGAACTACGGTTGAACCGCATCGCCAAGACGTATAAGGTAGAGGTTGCATTCGACGGGAAGAATATGAAAGCCATTAGTGTGCCTGCTGCGACCAAGCGCAATTCAGTAGAGGTGGATTTATCCAACAGTCTTTCAAACACCGATTATTCATATAAGAAAGTATCAGCGGAATCATATTCCGTATATCAGGACGATAATAAAAACAAGAAAAGTTCCGGAAAGGGAACTATCACGGGAACCGTACTGGATAAGGACGGATTTCCGATACCGGGAGCTACGGTGGTCATTGCTGGCAGCAACACCGGTACGGCAACGGACATTAAGGGAAACTTCACACTGAAAGATGTGCCGGCACGTACCTATATGGTAGAAGTGAGCTGTATCTCGTATCAGAAAATGCGCATCAGCGACGTGAAAGTAGCAGGAGGAAGAACCACTCCGTTGGATGTAATCCTGCAAGATGAGACAGAGATGCTGAATGAAGTGGTGGTAACCGCTACCTATAACAAGGCATCTGCCAATGCGCTGTACTCCAAGCAAAAGACAATGGTTGCTATGAGTGACGGTATAAGTGCCGATCTTGTGAAGAAAACCAGTGACAACAATATGGCGCAAGTGCTTCGCCGTGTGTCCGGTGTGACGATTGATAACGGCAAGTATGTAAATGTGCGTGGTATGGGCGAACGCTATAACAATGTGCAGTTGAACGGTGCATCCCTGCCAAGTACGGAGCCGAACCGCAGAAACTTTGCTTTCGATGTGATACCGAGTGGTTTGGTGGATAATGTGACTATTGCAAAGACCTTTACTCCCGACCTGCCGGGTGAATTTATCGGAGGATTGATAGAAGTACAAACCTTGGCGGTACCGAGTAAGAAGTTTTTCGATATAAGTCTGGGTACAGGTATGAACACCCAGAGTACGGGAAAAGACTTCTTGAGCAACAAGCGTTTCAAATCCGACTGGCTGTTCGGTGAAATGAATGACCGCCAATGGTATGCCGGCAGAAGTGAAGACGAAGGTAAAATAGGCACGCAGAATGCTGCATTGAAAAATACTTTCGGAATGAAGAAATTCACAGCTATGCCGATACAGAACTACTCTCTTACCTTTGGTGCTCCTATCGAATTGGGTTACGGACACAAACTGGGGGTAGTGGCTGCTTTGACCTACCGTAATGAACAGACTACGGAAGAATATAAAGAGATGAATACCATAACTAAAGACAGTTTGAACGGACCGGGTAAACGCTATAAGTTTTTGACTTCTGTCGGTGCTGTGGCTAATATCGGTTGGGAAATTCAGAATCATAAGATTACCTGGCGAAACATGTTCAACAACCGTTTTCAACATACGAATCTTGAACGTTACATTTTTAAATATACTACAGCGTTTAATACCTATGAGCAGTATAGTGTCCCTTTGCGCAGCCAGCTCTGGCAAACCCAATTGGAAGGCGAGCATCGGTTGTTCAACGAAAATCTGATAGCGACATGGAATGCGTCTTATAATCAGGTTGGTCGTACCAATCCGGATGACCGTTACGCATTGGGAAATGTTCAAGGAGATGTGGAAGATGGCTTGGTTGATTGGAGCAGTACTGTTACCAGCAGCCAGTTCGGACTTGAAGACGGACACTTGATGTATAGTAACCTGAAAGAGAAGAAGAAAAGCATTGGCTTAAATCTGGAACATCCTTTTGTAGTAAAGGGAAATAAGCAAACCATCAAGACCGGATATATGGGAACTTTCCGGACCTCCAATTATGAACAGCAATATCTTCATGCTATGTTTGGCAACAAAGGAGAAGGATGGGACGCATGGAAAGAACTACAGGAATCACATCCGGAATTGGGAGAGTTGTATGACCCGAAGAACTTCGCAAGTAAGGCAATTTATTATGCACCTTCCGGATTATCCGGATTAAATGAAGCCGATTACTACGAAGGGAAACAAAACATACATGCGGCATATTTGATGGGCGAATTTACGTTCTTCCGTAAACTGCACTTAACGGCAGGTGTCCGTATGGAAGATGCCACTACTGAAGTGCAAACAACAATCGGAGCGGATAGAGTTGATAGTTTGGTTTCGGTAAAGAAAGCCGACTGGTTGCCTGCCGCTACTCTGGTGTATAACATCACGGATAACATCAATGCCCGCTTTGCCTACAGCCGCACCATCGCACGTCCGGACTTTAGAGAGCTTACCCCTTGTAACTATTATAATGTAGACGACCGTATAGAAGTGAAAAGCCGTGGAGGCTTGAAGCAATCCCATTCGGATAATTTCGACCTCCGTTTGGAGTGGTATCCACAGGCAGGTGAAGTAGTTTCGGTAAGTGCTTTTTATAAGAAATTCAAAGATCCTATTGAAATGGTGACGCGAGAGACGATGGATTTACGATATGTCCTGCACCCTTTCAATATAGATGATGCCAGCGTAAAGGGTATTGAGATTAATCTTCGCAAGTCATTGGCCTTCATTGCTCCGGGTTCTTTCTTGAAGGATGTGTATGTCAGCGGAAACGCAACTTTTCTGAGTGGAGACGTTACATACAATCTTGAACGATTGCAAAACGCTGCTTCCGGGATTGATAGAGAAGTTAAAACGCAAGACCGCAGTCGCCCCTTGCAGGGATTGTCTCCATATACTGTGAATGCCGGATTGGCCTATCAGGGAAAAATACTCGGTGCAGCATTGAATTACGGGCGTAATGGACGTAAATTGCTGTTTGCCGGAGATTACGAAAAGTATGACCAATACGAAGCATCGAGAGACGTACTTGACTTGCAAATCTCTGCCCGTTTCCTGAAAGAAAAGTTGGAAGTGAAATTCAATGCCAGTGACCTCTTAAATCAGGACGTGATAGTGTACCGCAATTGCGGATATGAACCGGGTGTTGACCCGAATAACGATAAAGGATATGCTGATTTAACTTCAAATATGAATTATAATAGCGGAGATTGGGTGCTAAGCCGGATAAAAAAAGGTATAAACCTGTCTCTGTCAGTTGGATATAAATTTTGATTTTTCAGTGTTTATCAGTTTTATTTATTAACTTAAAAAAGAAAAGTTATGAAAATTAATTTGAAAAGCCTTGTAGGTGTTTTAAGTGTAGCAGCTACAGCAGTGTCGGTTACTTCATGTAGCCAAAGTGAAGAGATGCTTCCCGTGGGTAATACCCGTGCAGCCAACGTGGTAACCGTATCCGGTGTTATCAATACCAATATGACTTGGAGTGCTTCAAATGAATATCATTTGAACGGTAAGGTTTATGTGTCTGGTGGCGCTACATTGACTATTCAGCCGGGTACGAAGATTGTAGGTCTGTACAATGATGTTCCGGCAAAAGCTTCTGCTTTAGTTATTACCCGTAATGGTAAAATTAACGCAGCAGGTACCGCTTCCAATCCCATTGTGATGACAGCAGAGTCTAATCATCAATATCCTGGTGGTTGGGGTGGTTTCGTTGTATTGGGTAATGCTCCTATCAACCAAACTAACAATCCAGTTATTGAAGGCATTGAATCAGATGAACTTCCTGCCGATGTAGATATTCATTATGGTGGTAGCAATGCTAACGATAACTCCGGTACGATTCAGTATGTACGTGTTGAATATGCCGGTGCTAACGTTTCACAGGACAATGAATTAAATTCATTTACTTTCGGTGGAGTAGGTGCAGGTACAACTTTTGACCACTGTCAGGCATACTACGGTGAAGACGATGCATTCGAATTTTTCGGTGGTACAATTAATGGTAAATATTTGGTATCTACCAGTACTCATGATGATGCATTTGACTTCGACTTTGGTTACACAGGTAAACTTCAGTTCTTGGTAGCAACTGTAGATGCAAATAGTACTTATTATACTAAAGATCCCAATGGTATAGAATGCGATAACGACAGTAAAGGAACATCTTTAACTCCGTTCACTCACCCGACAATCAGTAACTTGACAATAGTTGGTACCGCTGATGGTAAGGTAGCAAAGTCTGCAATGTCTGATGGTAAATCCATGAAATCTTGTGCTAACTTCCGTAGAAATTGTCAGTTTACTTTAGCGAACAGTATTCTTTACGGATATCCTACCGGTATCTTGTGTGAAACATCTAACAGCTATGTTTTCAAAAACAATGTTGTAAATGGTGTTTCAACAAACTTCTCTGGAATTACTGCTGATGCTACTAATACTGCTGCTGCAAGTGTTGATGCTATTGGTTTGACTTCTCCATGGGGTGCATATAAAAGCCAAACAAATCTGCGACCTAATGCTGCTCCGGCACTTTCTGGTGCCGATTTTGGTGGTTTGGATTCTTGGTTTACTGTTACTTCTTACAAAGGTGCAATTCCCCCGACCACTGGAGGTGCAAACTGGATGATGCAAGGAACTTGGGTGAAATAATAATTAAGTAAAGTTGAGCCGTGAATGGATTTTAAGTCTGTTTACGGCTCTATTTATTGATTGGAAATGAAGAAAAATATATATTTAATATTATTTGTATTTTCACTGCTTTTTGTCAGCTGCGATACTGAAGGTGATTTTATAGAACATGGTTATACCAACTATCGAATAACAGTCATGTATCCGGACCATTTTGCTGACTTTAACAATCTGTCGGTTACTATTGACGGAGAAGATATAAAAGATGGAATCTTTAAGGGAAAAGAAGAAAGAATAGGTATATTGGCAATATCCTATCTGGATTATGTACCATTTCAGCAAAAGGTTAACTTGCAACCGAATGAAACGTTACAAATATTATTATTACCTGGAAAAGAAATTGAACTATATGAAGAAGAAAAGTATATCACTTTTAATGGTAGTTTTATATTGAATAGTGGGTATACTGTAAAAATAAACGGTCAGGAACTTATACAAGGTCTTAATTATATTAGTAAGGAAAAAGCAGTGGGAAATCTTGAATTTTATAAGGAAGGAGAAGATGAACCGATAGCTACGATATCTGATATATCTATTGAAGCTGATTCCACTCTGAATTTAATGCAATTATCTGATACGGAATTTATAGAAGTACCAAAAGACGATGAACCTGATCCGCTATCCAATAAAATATTGAAAGCACGTTTTCTTTATTTGGGCGATGACATGCTTACAATGGATAAAGTTCAAGTAGACTTTTATATCAATGATGATTGGTGCTGGATGTTCTTCCCTGAACGTATAGGTACTATAACGTTAGAAAAGGGAGAAATGTCTGAATATATCGAATTGGATTATTCATTTAGAGAACCTGATGCTTATGGTAGTTGTACTAGTGAAGGTTATGGATATTCATTCTATTATGATGTTATAGATCCCGAAACTAATATCACGATAGTGGACCACAATTCTTATTCAGCAATTTTGGGTGCTAATGATATGCCAAGTATAGACTATATGTCTTGGACATATAAGAAAGCTACATTTATTTTGAAAGATGGCGGCAATGCCTGCGATTTTCAGAAAGGATTAGGTATACCTTGGAATTAATAACTTTGTTGAAGCCCTCTGACAAAAAGCAATTTCAGACATGTGCTAAATGTCAGAGGTGCTTTTCTTGATAATGAATATTCACTAATTGAAAAGTAAGAATAATGAAACACACCCTAAAAGGTTGGCTGGTAGACAATGCTGTCACCGTAGACAACAAAGAAGATAAAATCCTGATGCTGGAATCAGCCGGAAGCCTTACGCTGGAGGATATACTTAGCGCAATGAAGAAAGAAGACACAGGTCTTCGTGAAGAAACCATTGAGCACGCAGTGAAGCTATATCACCGTGTGTTGTCAGACTTGATACTGAGCGGCTATTCGGTGAATACCGGACTTTTCCGAGCCGTACCCCAATTCCGTGGTGTAGTAGACGGCGGACAGTGGGATCAAAAAAAGAATTCAATCTACGTCTCCTTTACCCAGGACAAGGACTTGCGCGAAGCTATTGCGCAGACTTCAGTCAACATCTTGGGAGAGAAACGGGACGCCATGTATATAATAGGTGGCGAAGATGCCGCCACCCGTGCCACGGGCGGCATGGCAACCGCCGGACGCAACTACACCCTGAACGGACGCTTGATAAAAGTCGTTGGTGAACATGAATCGGTAGGTATCACCCTGACTGATGCTTCCGGCAAGGTCAGCAAGCTGCCTAATGATATGCTGGTGGTGAACAACCCCTCGCAACTCATTATCTTGCTTCCCTCCGATTTAACGGACGGTCACTACACGCTGACGGTCACTACGCAATACAGTGGTACAAATACATTGCTGAAAACTCCGCGTAGTACGAGCAAAGTGATTACCATCGGGCAAAGTGGTGGTTCTGAAGGTAGAAATACCAGTGATGGAAACTTGGATGAGAATCCTTTAGGATAAAGCCTCTTATCCGGCCTTTTTAGACAGAGCTGTCTAAGGAGATTAGATAGGGCTATCTAAAGCTCTTCGATAAAGCGGTTTCAGACATCAAAACAAATGCTTTCTTTCATTGAATAATTTGAAATAATAAAAGAATGATAGACATTATAGCAAATATAGCTTCTATTCTGGGTTTTACCATGCAGATGAATGATAAGTTCTTTGCGCATGGAATGAATAAAGAGCAGGCGGACAATGAAATGCTGCTGTTGTTTCTGAAGCAATTGTCCGTCAAATCCAAAGCAATAAAAGAGATACATCAGAAGTATCATTCGTTGAGTAATGATTTTCGCCTTGTAGCTGTTTTCCTGACTAATCCCGTCATCTACGAGAAAATAGTGACCAACCGGAGCCGGGCATTAAAAAATGCACTGAAAGAATCCCTGCAAACGCCGTCGGCACGTATCGCTCAAACACAACTTTCTGCCCAGTTGCGTCCCTGCTTTGAAAATCTGTTGGTGAGCATAAAGGACGAATCCCACTTGTCTGTGGAGTTTTCCGGGATAAATGATTGCGAGATGAAAGCCATATTGCGGAAAATACTTAATGCACAGAAAGAAATCTTCCAGTTGCACCAACAATTCTGTGGAATAATGAAAACCATCGGCAGTTATCCTCTCGGTAACTGGGGCGACAGTGAGTTTGACTTTATCAAAACGAACCAACGGGTATTTATCTCGGATTTCTATAGCATCATTGATTATGCGGATATCATCCTGATGGGATATTTGGATATCTACCATTGTGCATTGAACCTCAAATAACGGATTGTATGGAAAATGGTATTGAAGAAATATTGAAAGAACATGAGGCACTGTGCGGCCGGGTATTTCATCTTCTGAATACAGGTAATCCGCAAACTAAGGATATAGAACTTATCATACCTAAAGTGAAAGAACTGTTCGGAATGCTGGAAGCCGTCAATACCAAACAAATCACTGCACAGCAATATAACGGCTTGCTGAATGTGATGAGTGAATGGAACGCTATTTTCAGCTATTTCAATATTAATATGGTTCCGTGCCGTTTACGGCCTTTCTTATGGAACTCTCCAAAGGTAGCTGTGAAAAGAATACCCCGGCAATGTATCGAGGGGATAGTGGTAAGCACGAAAATGCAAAAGACGGCTGTCATAGAGGTGGAACGTACGAAAAAGCATCCGAAGTATGGGAAAACAGTACAATATACGAAAAAGTATAAAATACATGATCCCCTGGAGGAATGTAGTGTAGGAGACCGGGTGCTTGCTCATGAAACCAGACATTTCAGCAAGACTAAATATTTTAGATTTTACAGAAAACTGTATTGAGACGGTAAAAAAAGAGTAGGTATTTCAGAATTAATATTGGATATATCACTATATGGAAAGCAAATGCATTAACAATTAAAGACTATTGATTATGAGAAGACTAACCGTACTGCTGTTCCCTGCTTGTCTATTCTCTTGTCAAAACGATGATAATGAGAAAGAGACACGACCTGAAGAGAAAGAAAGCGTATTCAGGTTTATTGATAAAGCTAATATCACAAATACGGACACTTATGAGAAGGCCGAATTTTGTTTAAGAATATACTATCCGAAGGGGGACTATACCAAATTTATAAATGACTTTATATATGCGGATAATATCCCTGATACTTTGGATTACACAGTGCCGGAACTGTATGAAGGATGTATCTATGAGTATCGTGTCTTTTTGAGTAACAAATCGTGGGATGCACCCAAGAAGTCAAAGGAATATCGATTTGCGGAGGTCAGAGTGGAGCATTCATGTGATTCCGTGTATTTTGAATATCCTAAGGATACGATAAATGCAATTGAGGCATTGGAAATAAGCAGACCATGAAATTTTATGTGTTAACAATAATAAAATGACATATATAGTAACACGTAAGGAATAGAAACCAAGAAGAAAATCCACTGGGATAACCTTTTTTAATGACTTTAAGGCAGAGCTGTCTATCGTCATTGGAGAAATAGCTCTGGCCTTGAAAAACAATCGCTCTTTGACAGAATGGGACATATACGGAAATAAAGATAACCCCTTGACCGTTTGTGTATTTGCATAAATAGCATTACCTTTGCAGACAACAATAGAGAAAGGAGGCAATAATGGCAAGACCGATAAAAGAAACCCCGATACTCTTCGGGGAGGATGCACGGAGATTTGAAGCGCGGATGAAAAATCCACCGAAAGAGACTCCGGAAAAGCTGGAAGAGATAAAACGGGATTATAAGTACATCATGAGCATTTTTAAAGAAGAAACTGATGGCAGAAATAAATAATCCAGAGTTTGGTGTTCGCCGTTTGGATGAACACGAGAGAATAGAATCGTTCGATTGCGGAGACGCGGATTTGAACGATTTTATTATGAATGAATCTTTCATTTATAGAAATGAACTGCTTGCTGTTAGTTATGTAGTGGAAGATGCCTTTGGCAAAGTTTTGGCATATTTCAGTCTGGCAAATGATAAAATTTCTCTTTCGGAATTTGAGAACAAGACGGAATTTAATCGCTTTCGGAAAAAACGCTTTGTTAACGAGAAGCGTCTGAAAAGTTATCCAGCAGTGAAAATCTGCCGCTTTGGGGTAGATGTTTCGACACATAATTTGCACTTGGGCAGCAAATTGCTTAATTTCATTAAAGGCTATTTCGTTATTAACAATAAGACCGGATGTAGGTTCATTACAGTTGATGCCTATATTGATGCAGTACCTTTCTATCTGAAGAATAATTTTTTAGAGTTGACATCAAGTGATGAGGATGCCTCTCATACAAGGTTATTATATTATGATTTGAAAATGATGGTTTAAACGATCACTCAGACATATTTTTTATTTCCGTCCCGCTAACCAAAGTCTTTCGTTGGTTAGCGGGACGGTTTCGTTTTGTCCCACTCTGTCTGAAATGGATATAATTTTAATCAATAATAAAAATGCTTATGGCAACAATTAGAAACAAAGAAATCAGTAAAACAGGCGGTGTATGCCTGTCATTCGTAGCTGTACTGGCAATAGCGGCAGCAACTTTATTTACCAGTGGAAAACCGGTTGAGGAGTTATCCGAAAATGCCGCTGTGGGTCGTAAATCGGTGATTACTGCCGCCGGAGCCACATTGCCGTTACCTTTCTACAGCGAGGCGTTCAAGATGTACTGGGAGAAGAACGACATCCCTGTTACTTATGCCGGTATCGGTACGGAACGCGGATTCAGAAGCCTGAAGAATCAACAGATAGACTTTGCAGGTGTGGACGTTCCACCTACCAAAGCGGAACTGGACAGTCTGCCGGTAAAATCTATCCTTGTACCTACGTGCATGGGGGCAGTGACTATCGCCTATAACCTGGAAGGTGTGGATAACCTGCGCCTGACGGGAGAGCTGATAGCAGATATCTATATGGGTAAGATATTGAAATGGAATGATGCAAGGATTGCGGCAGTGAACTCCGGCAAGCAATTGCCCGACAAGGAAATCTATCCCGTTTTCCGTCTGGACGGTAGCGGAACAACTTATATCTTCAGTGACTACCTGACGAAAGTGAGTACGGACTGGAAGGCCAAGATTGGCACGGGAAAAGCCTTGACCTTTCCACGTGGAGTAGCGGCTACGGGAAATACGGGCGTGGCCGGACTGGTAGGTAAAGTTCCGGGTGCTATCGGATACGTGGCTTCGGAATATGCAGCCAGCTTCAATACGCAGAGTGCATGGCTGAAAAACGCTGCCGGAAACTTTGTGCAGCCCACTTCGGAAAGCGTTACCGCTGCCGCAAGCGTGGGGGATGCTACGGGCATGATTACCGATTCAGAGGTTGCCGACGCTTATCCTATCAGTTGCTTCACATGGGTGGTACTTTATAAGGAGCAGAACTATGCTGGGCGTAGTCGCAGTGAAGCGGAAGAAATCGTGAAGCTGCTGGAATGGCTGATCAGCCCGGAAGCTCAGACTATCACTACCCAGGTGCAATGTTCACCGCTGCCGGAAAAGGCTGTGGAATATGCCAAGAACATGTTGAAGGAGGTGACATACGACGGAAAAGCATTGAGAAAGTAATATAAGAATACGTTCGTACTTAACAAGGAGGGACACAGCGTGATAACAAAAACAATGTCCACATCGGAGAAAAGAAAGGGGATGCAGACTGATATGCCGGAACTGCAAGCCATGATATCACAACGAATCCAAGAACAGAACTACCGGGAAGTGCTGAAAGGAGTGACAGCCTTCCCATGGTGTACGGATGATCCGTGCGTCTTTCGGACCGCTGCGGGTAACTTGTGGATAGCGGTAGGGCATGTGAACCGGAAATCGGAAGTACCCAAGTTCAGTTATAAGAACTTCCTCTGCGCCTATCTGCTGGGTAATGCAGAAGATGAGGTGGCTGCTTATCTGGACTTGCAGGCTGCCGCTTGGAAGGGGGTGGAACTGGTGATGTTCTCCTCCCATGCGGATGGTCTGTCCGCTTTGTACGGAGATGGGAGAGCGAATGACCGGGATTTGTTGTACCGTTTCTTTGGACGAAACTACGTTTTTGCTGTCGGCTTCCGGCAAAAGGAAGAGAAGGAGCAGGCATCGGCTGGTGATAAGATATTCATTGCCTCCGTGGATGCGGTTGGATTCGGGGAAATTGATAAGGACGGCAAACTGGCGGTCATCAATAAGATAATGAGCTATGAACAGTTTTTTGATGACGAGGACTTGAAACCGATGTGGGGAGCGCTTGCCGTGAAACTGTTCATCTTGAAATGTAACGGTTATCGGGAATCGGCCAAAGACCGGAAAGCATTGGACATTTTGCTTCATGGCATGATGAAACTGTGCAAATCAATGGAGTTGATTGCCGGATTGGATGACCAGAAACGGAAACATCCGGAAAGTGCCGGGATAAACCCGCAGATGGCTCTGCTGAAGAATGAGGCGATGGTAAAGGTGCATAACGGTATGGATGAAAAGGTAAAAAGCAACTTGCCGCTACTGGAATGGGCCGTCAATCACTTACCGGCTAAGTTGCTTCAGGAGTTTGGTACGTTCGTTGAATCGGTGCCCCAAATAAAGGAGCCTACGGCTTACGATAATCTAATGTCGCTGGAGAGTGTGCTGAAAGAAATGGACCGTCTATTCAAAAAGGCAGCGGAGGAAGAGAATTTGTCTTTAACTAAAAACAGCATGACAGATGGGTAAACAAGAAACGAAACCGGATAAGAAGCCCATGCGGATGGTAACATCCAAGATGAGCATTGAAGAAACTATTGAGGTGCTTCGCGAGGATCTTAAGACTAATGTACGTTCCAAAGCATGGAGAAAGCATATCCTGCTGAATCCGAAGGTGGAGGGAATGGCCAGATTCCCGTCCGGGGTTGATTCTGTTTTAATCAACACTCCTGTAATGGAATGGGGAGTGAGATTCTATGTTCTCAGCAAGCAGGAATGGAAGCAGCAGACTATAGATAGATGCGGCCAGTTCTATTGCCTGGTACCATCGAATGCCGGTTTCCATGTTTATCTCTTTGTCACGATGAATACGGGTGAGAATGCTGTTTTTGTTTTCCCTCCCCATTTTTTTATACGTTACCGTGAACGGTACTGGGGAAAACACAGTACGCTGTCCGGAAAGATTTTGAGAAAGACTTATTTGAAGGATAACCTCGTGATGCGCTACGGCCTGCAACCGGGCAGCGAGGAACGGGTGGCTGGAGCACGGATATACGGCGCATCCTCCCATGGCGTTGCGCTGGGGATTGTGTTAAATGACGAAGCGTATCTCTTCAAGACATTCATCACCTACGCAATGACGAAAGGGGAACAGATACCGCTGTACATGCAAGAGAATTTGAGCATGGAAAGGGCGCAGGTGGAGTATTATAATACCGGCAGGCTGGCTGACTTGGTGGAACTGGAAGAACGCGACAGGGAACGAAGGGAAATGCTGATGGCCGAGGAAAGGCGGCGTGAGGAAGAGGAAAAACGTAGAGCGGCTGAGCCGGGGGAGGCTTACTTCTATGTGGAGGGGCCATTGACTCTTATAATGCCTGACGAAGAAATGCAGGAAGAAAATACCGGATTCTGGCAACGAGGAACTACCATGTTCTGCGACTCCAAACTGATTGAAGAATCGCAACGGGAGATGCGCGAGCTGGCATCGGTTGAAGCCCGGATTCAGGAACTAAAGAATATACCCCAAAAAGCGGAAGAGAAAAAAGGCGTTTTTAAAAGATTGTTTGGCCGTTATTTCTGAACAATCCTTGTTGATTGACAGAGATTGGCCAGTGTAAGTTTAAACTAAAAAAGATTGTGATGACAAGAGAAGAAATAATCTTTTGCCGGAAAGCGCTTGTTGCTTTTCTCTTTATGGTGGCTGCCATGTGTCTGAGTATGCTTACGTCCTGCTCCAATGAGGACGAGATGTTTGACAGGGAGACTACAGAGGTACTGCCTTCGGTGTTTAGTGAGGATAGAACATTGTACACCGATACGGAGTATCTGATTAGTAAGCCTGTGTTTGTGACCAACGGCGCCACGCTGACCATACAACGCGGCGCATTGCTGAAAGCTCTTCCCGCATCGGGTCAAGGGAAAGCGGCGATTGTCATTACAAAGGGGTGTAAGATTGTTGCCAACGGTACGGAGGATGCTCCTATCGTGATGACGGCATTGATCAAAGAACCGGGTAGTTGGGACGGTGTGATTGTGTTGGGGAAGGCTCCTGTCAGTTATGAGTATGAGACTTTATATTGTGGAACTGTTGCTACGGATATTTCTTATGGAGGTTCTGAGGGGAATGATGATTCCGGTTCCCTACAGTTTGTCCGGGTGGAGTACGCCGGTGCCGCCGGCGGGGCAGTGACCTTTGACGGTGTGGGCCGGGGAACTACGATAGACCATTGTCAAAGTTACTGTAGCGGTGGCGACGGGTTTATGTTCAACGGAGGGACGGTGAATGCCCGGTATCTGATTAGTACGGGTGCCAGCCAGAACGGATTGTGCTTCAATGAAGGATATACGGGGAAATTGCAGTATGTGATGGCTACTGCACCTATTCGGAAGAGTGTGTGGAGCGTGGTTAGCTGCAATGGGACGGGGAAATTGGAAGTTCCGTCTTTCTATACACATCCGGTGATTGCGAACCTGTCTACGGCGCATGATAATAAATCTCATGGCCGACGGTATCCGATTGCGGTTTCCGCATATAGCCGGCTGACACTGGTGAACAGCAGTACCCGCGAGGCTGTGGCAGATGATGACATTCCTGTCCAACTGATTGGTGGCCAACCGGGAGCGTTGCCGGGTATCGATTATATCCTGATTAACGCTACGCGTGAAGTGAGTTCCCTGACCCCTGACAGGTTTGTGCTGGATACCTTTTTTGAACGGACGGATTATGAGGGGGCCGTGGCTCCGGATGTGATGAAGGACAGGGATTGGACTAAGGCCGGATGGGTGAGGCAGGGCAAGAAACCATGAATTACAAATTAATAAATTATTTAAACCATAAATGATTCAATACAACGGAATAACCTTGCTGCGGGACGAGGACAGAACCCCGATGCAAGTAAACATCGACCTGCGGGTGCATGGTACAGAACTGGATGCCTTCATGCGTGCCCACGGGCTTACCGCGCAGGAACAGAGCGAGATGCTCCGTTCAGTGACGGGTGAGGACATCTCTCCGACTTATGTGGCGGGTGGAAAGGTGCAACAACATGTGCGCTATCTGCCGGAAATGAAAAGACAAATACAGACAGAAACGGACAGGCTGTTCGTAAGCCCGCGTACAAGGCCTGTGAGTGTGATAAGGAAAGAGTTTCCGGATTTGCTGCTGCACCGCATCGTGCGTGTGCTGACACCCATTCCCCGGACGAAGGCGGCAACGCCGAAAGCCTTCGAGCGGTATTGCGGACGGGACACCTTCTGGGTGCGGTTCAAGATGCAGGGCATGATGAACGTCACCTGGTGCGTATTCTTCACAATCCATGACGAGGGAATCGTACTGGTGAGGCACCTTGCCGGAGCAGGAGAAAACGATGAAGACTTATGAACTGCCGGATAGTCATAGCGGTGTTGTCCGTCTGTATCTTCTTGAGCTTTTTCGTTACCCTTGTATGCATAGGGGCAGTGCACAGGGCAGAAAAGCGTATGAGGACGAGGAATAGAACAAAACGGTTGGGAGAATGGGATTGAAACTTAAAATATTCATAGGTTATGCCATGCTGATACTTCTGTTGGGATTCATTATTTACCTGTTCCGCGGGGAGCGTATGAAACGGGATGAACTGAAGTGGGAAATGAAAGAACTGGGCATAATACGCGACCTTACGCGCAAAACTTACGGTCATCTGCTGGAACTGGCGTCGCAAGGCGAAGTGGTGAGCACCTGGAGCGAAAGCGACTTACGGCTATACCGTGAGAGAAGAGAAAAGACGTGCGGTGTCCTGAAGGAACTGCAGCAGTTTGTACATACGCCGGAACAGCAGGAACGCATAGACTCGCTGTGCCTGCTGCTTGAGCAGAAAGAGATGCTCCTGTCAGCGGCCATGAGCACGTTTGACGAACTGGAAAACATCGGCGAGACGGTGGGCGAAAAAGTGCCGGCTATCGTCAGGCAGGTGCGCAGGCAGCCGACAAGGAATATCCTCGCCCCTGCCGTGAAGGAAGCTTATGCCGGGACAGCAACCACCGGGGAAGAACAGCCGGAGAAGAAGAAAAGTTTTCTGAAGAAAGTTTTCGGCGGAAAAGAGAAAAAATCCGCTTACCGACAACAACGGGAGCAGCAACGGGCGGCATCGGAAAAAGTGCCGTCGTCCACCACTCGAAACAGCGGGAACAATGCCGCTGTCCATCTTCTCCATGCGTTGAGCCGCGAAGTGACTGAAAAGCAGAAGGAACAGCGGGAAAAGCTGTCGGCCCAGATGGACAGCCCGTATATTCCCCATGCGAAAGCGGTCACATAGCCGAGGGCGAACCCCGCCTGCACCATGATACTTGAAAAGATGGAAAATGAGTTGCGCCGCATCACCAGCCGTTTCAGCCCCGACTGGAGTGAGGACATCGTGTCCGCTGCCACCGGGGTGCATTCCAGGACGGAAATCAGGGTGCGGTGCTGCAGGTTCTCCTGCAGATGGCTTTGCACACGGCTGTCCGTCGCCCGTATCTCACGTGTCAGACGCCGCATCCGCTTCATGTAGAGCTTGCTGCACAGCAACGCCAACGGCATGATAAGCAGGATGACGACAGCCATCCGCCGGTCGAGACAGAACAGGAACAGCGCGGCGCCGGCCAGTTGGAACAGCGTGGTTCCGACCAAGGGGATGGAACCCGCCAGCAGGTCCGTCACGGTACGGACATCCTCCTCCATGCGGTTGAGCATATCGCCGGAATGGAATGTCTCGCGACCGTTCCACCGGCTTTTCAGGATATGTTCGAGCAGATCCTGCCGCAGTCTGTTGCGCAGGCTGATCTCCGTGTGCGCATAGAGACGGCTGACAAGTGCGGACAGCAGCAGTTGCAGGACGATGCATCCCGCCATGGCCGCCAGTCCCAGGATGATGTTCCCGTCCGCCTGATGGGTGGCGGTATCTATCAGGTGCTTGCAGAACCAGACGAACGTGAGGGACACGCCGATGCGAACTGTCCCGGCAAGAATACCCGCCAGAATGGGGGAGCGATATCCCCGTGAGGCGTTCCACAGCCATTCCGCTCCTTCTTTCATACTCATTCCCGCCTTCATATCCATACCCGTCTGTATATGTACAGCAAATACCGGCGAATAGGGAGCAGCCTGCCCCATATCTTCGCCTTGCACCGTTCACCCCCTGCGTCGCAGTCCACATAACGGCCGTTACGGATAATTCTTGTGACAACTCCCGTTATATCGGGAAACCGACAACTTTCCGTTTCCTTTAGATTCCCGTCGCCCATTAGGACAATCTCCGCGCCATGGATGCGGACGATACGGTGCAGCACATACCGGCTGTCGGGCAGGTGTGCCAGGGCGATTTGCCAGACCTGTAACGCCTGTATCCCGGAGGGACGCCGTACAAGCACACTGTCACGCCCTCCGACAATGAAGGGGAGCATGCTGTTTCCCGTAGCCTTCAGCATGACCGACCGTCCGTCGGCCAGCATGTTCTCCACCTCCCCAAGCAATGAGGCGTTGGGGAGCAGAAGCCTGTCGGCATGGGCATGATTGAATGTATCGTCTGTCTTCATTTTCATACTGCAAAAATAGTGAAAATAAACGGAAATAAGCGGCCGCAAACAGCCTTTTTGTAGGGCATCGAACAGAAAAAAGGAAAGGGAGTCTGTTGGTAAACGTCCCAAGTGATAATATAGGTGAAGCTATCAAATTATATGATGAAGCGACTCTGGAGCTTGGAAGGGCTAACGGTTTAACGGCGTAACGCGCTGTTAAACCGTCTGGTTTTCGTTTACCCAAAAGACAACTTGCTGTCCGCAGGAGCGGACCACGTATCTCCAATAATTATTGTGTATCAGACTATTGCGTGGCTATTTTCCTGTGATTTGTTGGGCATTTCCATCAGATATTAGCCGGCTGTTCTCCCCATTAAAGGGTAGATATCTCTTCATAACCATGTGACTTACGCCCATAATTCGAGAATAAGGAGGCGCATATACGGGAAATCTGCCCTTTAATGCCCTATTGTCCAAGCGTAAGGGCAGAGCCGCCAAAGATGAGCGATTTCGGAGAATCTTACGGTCGGAACTCAGCCGTGAAAGAGCTACCCGCCTGGAAGGAAGTTTTGGAACGCAGAAACAACATTACTCACTGGCCAGGATAAAAGCTAGAAACAGGAAAACGGAAGTACTTTGGATTTTCTTTGGGATACATACAGCCAATGCGGTATGTATGATAGAAAAGGTCGAAAAGAAAAAAAGAAAGGCAGCATAATCTAACTAAAATAACAGGAAAAACAGGAGAGGTTTTAACTTCCCCTAAAAAAGACATGTACATAATGCATGGGTGGGAAGGAAAAAATAAGAATATGTAAACAATATTCTACAAAAAAGATAGAAGACTGGGAGAGTTGAACGAAAAAATCAAGAGAAAAGCTCACGTAAAGTAAAACTTTTTTCTTAATTTAGAAGAAAGAGGAACATTTACTGAATATCCATAAATAGAGTTAGAGTATGGATGGGGTAATTACAAAACAATCAGAAGAATATATTATGATAATGAGGATGCTTAGAAAATGCTCAAAGGAAATTCTTGAATTTCAGAATTTGCAGGTTCCTGTAGCTAATGAGGTTTATATGACTGGTGAGCAGGTATGTAGTATGTTACATATATCAAGCAGGACTTTGCAAAAGTTGCAGGATGAAAAGGGGATAGCTTATACTGTTATAGGTGGCAAGTTCCTTTATCCTCTTTCCAAATTGCAATCGGTATTGGAAAAAAATTATAGAAGTTATCTTCGTTAAATCAAGTGATGAATTTGTATTTATACTGCTTTTTTCGTATATTTGCAAAAGTAAGTAAAAGTGTAACAGGAAGAAAGTTGCAGCATATATGCGGTGAATTATGCGGTGTCATAGGAATTGAGGATTTATGTAAGATGCTGATAATGAGTAAGGAACCTTAAAGTTAATCGTTCCCTGTCTCTCCGCTGAACTATCCGGACAAAACCGGGCAATGAACAGTCAAGTCCCACAAATTCAATGATTTGTGGGACTTTTTTTATCCCATTATGTCTGCTCTACCGGACATCATTTAGACGGCTCAGTCTGAATACTGGATCAGCCTGAATATTTGGAGCCATTCACCGAAAATGTAAAAATAGAGGCAGATATGCAATACCTCTAGAAAAGAACACTAGAATACATAGTATCCAATATAGAGAACGGCTATTTTAAACCACTAGTGTCTATTTAGGACATATTCGAATTTATAGAAACATCTATCGATGGTATTCAACGGGATATAGTACTGCATCAATGCTATCAGCTTGAAGTATATACTACTTTTATACCTAAAAAGCTTGATCCGCAAAAAGTTGATGAACGTGTTATACAAAAATGTGATTTACCTGCTTGGAGGAGATTATGATAAAGTAAAAGATAGCCATTTAGGGTAACCCTTTCCGTAATTTATTGAGTAATTTTGCACTTAAATAATGAGACGTGTATGAACATTAATACTGAAACAAAATATTGCCAAACGTGTGGAATACCCTTAGATATAGATTATGCCAGTTTAGAGGAAGGTCAGAATGAGGAATATTGCGACTACTGCCTAAAAAATGGAGTTAAGTCGTATGACTTCTCAATGGATTACCTCATCTACCTTTGGGGGCTTTTCCCCGAAGAATATTATAGAGAGGTCGGAATAAGCTATTCTTCATCGGAATTAAGGGAAATTATGTCCAAACGATTGCCGGAAATCAAAAGATGGAAGCAAAAAATCAACACTGCCCATGTGCAGTACGAATTAATTATAAAAGTTCAGGAATACATTAACTGCCACTTGTTTGACGACCTCGATTCAGACAGGCTATCCCAAGTTGCAGGTATTTCTAAATTTCATTTTCGTAGACTTTTTAAAGCAATCTGTGGTGATAGTCTTGGAAATTACATCTTCCGGCTAAGATTGGAGTACATTGCATTTAAGTTAATATCGACAGATACAAGTGTTCCTGAACTTCTTAGTCAAATCAATTATCAGAATAAACATACGCTTTCAAGAGCATTTAAAAGTTATTTTAATTGTTCTATACCAGAATTTCGCAAGAAACATTCCAATGCTCGCCCCGAAGGAAAGAATCCAATACAGGTTGAGTTGAGCATAAAGAAAGTGCACAACATGCGCATTGCCTATTTGAAGTTGGAAAGGACAAATAACATCAGTCATAGTTTTTCTCTCTTATGGAAACAGTTGTTACAATTCTCCGAAAACTATGAACTGCCATCAAAAGGATGCCAATATGTAAGCCTGACTCTTGATTATCCTTTGATTACGCCTGAGGAGCACAGCCGTTTTATGGTTGGAGTAACCTTGCCTCAATCATTTGAGACCCCTAAAGGCTTTGGCATGTATGAAATTTCTTCGGGCGAATATGCCATCTTTCGTTTCAAAGGATTATACCACGAGCTAAATAGGGTGTATCGCCATATCTACCTTGACTGGTTGCCCACAAGTGATTATACGTTGCGAGAGCCTTTCACTTTTGAAACGTATATCAATACACCTGAGAAAACTCCGGCTTCGGAGTTGATAACAGCTATTTATATCCCTGTAACAAGAAAAGAAACATGAAATACCTGAATCAAGAGATAGAAAACGAATTAAGAAATCAAGGAGCAGAACTGATACGCTTTGTTGATATATCACACTTGAGTGAAACACAAAACAGGCAATTCCCTCATGCCATTGTATTTGCACTTCCGCTGACAGCCGGATATATAAAAGAAGTATGTGATACCCCCGATTACGTACAGGCCCGGATAGATGACAATTATAATTTCGATGACGACGAATACTCCATTACCGAAAACAGGACTCATAAATTGGCAGATAACATGGCAGCGTATATAGCAGAAAAAGGATACAACGCTTTTTCGCAATCGGATGAAAACCTTATTGCCGAGGGAAAATTTGATGCAGCACATAAAGAGTCTCTTTTGCCGAATAAAACGATAGCCTTGCTCGCCGGATTAGGGTGGATTGGAAAAAACAATCTGTTAATCACTCCTGAATATGGTGCGGCACAGTGTCTCGGTACAGTTTTAACCGATGCCCCGTTGGAAACGTTTTTGTGTGAGACTCTCCATCCGCATTGCGGAAAGTGCACTGCTTGTGTCAATATCTGCGAGAGAAAAGTTCTTAAAGGTAAGGTTTGGAGCACCTCTGTTTCAAGAGATGAAATCGTCGATGTATATGGATGCAGCACCTGCTTAAAGTGTTTAGTTCATTGCCCGTATACTCGTCGGTATTGTAAACAATCAACAAAATGAGGAGAAATAACAACATAAAATATACCTATAAACAAATTGGGGGTATCACATTTCCCATTCTTATCAGCCTGCTGATGGAGATGATGATAGGCGTTACGGACACAGCCTTTCTGGGTCGTGTCGGAGAGATCGAGTTGGGAGCATCTGCCATCTCGGGGGTGTTCTACTTGATTATATTTATGGTTGCTTTCGGTTTCAGTGTCGGAGCTCAGATTCTTGCGATTTCCTCTTTTGTTTTTAAGTTATTAATTTCACATTTCGGCAATAAATTGTTCCAAAATGATATTTCTTTTTGAGATTTTTCTAACATATTTACCCATTGTGTATAGATAGGATTTATCAAGCAAGCCTCACCATATCTTGCTCTAAACAAAGTCCAATGATAAGTCGGTGCCAAGAGGGTATCCTTTTCGGACCCCCTCATCTTATGTCTAAGTTTAAATATTAGTAATTAAAGACTTGCAAAATTGAAACATAATCTATAACTCGGCAGATAAAAGAAGAACCGAAAAAAGACACCGAATGTTAGTGATGTTATGAGGTAAGAGTTAGGGAAAATTTGCAGACAGGAAATTTCTCTGTATCTTTGCCGACATGGCGCAAAAAGGTGAGTTACATATAAGAAATAAGCACAATGGTCAATACGATTTTCTGTTGTTGATAGAAAATTATCCTCCACTTAAGAGATTCGTATCACTTAATCCTCTGGGTGTACAAACTATAAACTTTTTTAATCCGCAAGCAGTAAAAGCTTTAAATAAAGCATTATTAATCAGTTATTATGGCATTCGGTACTGGGATATACCGAAACAATACTTGTGTCCACCCATTCCTGGAAGAGCGGATTATATTCATTATATTGCCGATCTTATTCAGCCGGATAGGGTAGCGAACGATTTGCAGACAGAGGAGGAAGATGCGAACGAACAGAAAACGAAATGCAGATGTCTGGATGTTGGGGTAGGTGCAAATTGTATTTATCCGATTATAGGGCACACAGAATATGGATGGACATTTGTGGGCAGTGATATTGATCCGGTCTCGATTGAGAATGCACGGAAGATAGTGACTTGCAACCCGGTATTGGCACATAAGATTGACTTGCGACTTCAGAAAGACAGTCGGAAAATTTTTGATGGAATTATCATGCCTGGCGAGTATTTTGATGTTACGATCTGTAACCCTCCGTTTCATAGCTCGAAGGAAGAAGCGGAAGACGGAACCTTGCGCAAATTGAGTAGCCTGAAGGGGACGAAGGTGAAAAAAGTACAATTAAATTTTGGCGGGAGTGCAAATGAACTTTGGTGTGAGGGTGGAGAAATCCGTTTTATACTGAATATGATCTCCGAGAGTCAGAAATATCAGAAGAACTGTGGATGGTTTACCAGCTTGGTTTCAAAAGAAAAGAATCTTGAAAAGCTATGTGCTAAATTGAAGTCTGTGAATGCATCGGAGTATAAGATTATCAGAATGCAGCAGGGAACTAAAAGCAGCAGAATATTAGCTTGGCGATTTTCTAATAACTCATAATAATGAGTGCTTATTGATCTGTTATTTTTAAACCTATTAAATAAAATATTATGGAAACAAATTACATCACTTTGACGAAGGAGAATATTGCGGACGAACATATATGCTGTGCCTTTTCGGATAAGAAATGCAAAGATAGTTATGAGTTAAAAAAAGCATGGCTGAAAAAAGAGTTTGATAATGGTTATGTTTTCAGACGTATTGACGAACGGGCGAAAGTGTTCATCGAATATGGTCCTGCTGAAAAGGCGTGGGTTCCTGTCAGTGCTCCTAATTATCTGATGATAAATTGTTTCTGGGTGTCGGGTAAATATAAAGGATGCGGGCATGGTAAGGCTTTGCTGCAGTCTGCTATTGATGATGCGAAATTGCAGGGAAAAGATGGTTTAGTTACCGTAGTGGGCACTTCTAAATTTCATTTTATGAGTGATACAAAATGGCTGCTGCGACAAGGTTTCCAAACTATAGAAAAACTTCCTTACGGATTCAGTTTGTTGGCTTTGAAAATAAATCCGGCTGCTCCCGATCCTTCATTCAACGACAGTGTCTTGACAGGTGAGTGTCCTGACCGGGATGGAATAGTAGTGTATTATACTCATCGTTGTCCGTTTACTGAATTCCATGTTCGCGGTTCTTTGGTCAATGCAGCCAAGAGTAAGGATCTCCCATTAAAAATAATAGAATTAGAAACCATGGAACAGGCACAAAATGCGCCTACTCCAGCCACTATCTTTACTCTTTTTTATAATGGTAAGTTTGTTACGACCGATTTGAGCGTGTGTATTGAAGCCCGGTTGGGAAAGGCTTTAGGCTTGTGATTCTGTGAGATGAAGATTTATCAGAAACTAGGATTGGGATAAGAAGATAGCTAATGTTTCTTATTTTAATTTTGCAAAATTAAGATGTACCTTGCACTTTTTATGGAAAATACATATCTTTGGATGTTGAATGATTAAAACACGGTAAGAACTTATGCGTTTTTTTGTATGTATTTTGGTGCTTTTATTTGTACATAATCAATTTTCGAGGGCTGATAAAACTTTAACAGATGATTCTCTGTATACGGAGAAATATATCAGGGATATTTATATTCCCGAACCTAGGCGTGCTCTGCAATTACTGGACGAAGCGGAGAACAGGAAAACGATTCCTTTGCGGGTTGTAAATGAATTGCGTAGTTTATCATATAGTAATATGTATATGAATAAACTAGCATTTATGTATGCAAGGAAAGCTTATTTGCTTGATTCCCTATATCAAAAAGATCCGAAACACATGCTGAAAATGACAGTACATTTGGCTGAATTTTCGGCAATGATGAGCAAATATAATGAAAGTATGCGTTATGCATTAGATGGAATCAGGCAGGCGCAAGAGTTAGGGAACAGGGAAGCCAAAGCCAGGTTATTTTTCTGTATGGGAGAGAATAATTGGAGATTATCTTTTAAAGATAAAGCATACGATTATTTTAACCGGACTATTGAGCTTTTGCGGGGCTCAAAGGAGAAGCGGGAAATGATGTTGCTCTCTTATTACTATGGAGCAGAAATGAGCTTTTTAATGAATGATTCTCGAATTGAAGAGGCATTGAAAGTGGGTTTTGAGCGTGAAAAGCAAATTGAACGGCTTAAGGCAGTACCTCAAATCTCTGAAGATTATATAGACGGTCAATATAGTTATTTATATGCCAAATTAGCCTACATCTATTGCATGGAGAAGAAATATGAGAAGGCGGAGCAATATTATCAGAAATACTTATCAAAGAAAGAATCTCATACTCCCGACGGAAAAATGTACTCGGTTCCTTATTTAGTGCTTTCCGGACAATATGAAAAGGTTATTGATAATTGCAGGGGGTTCAAGGAATTGATGAGAACCCAGCAGGATACTTTGAATGAACAGTATCTGACTGTCCTTCGACAGGAAGTGAAGGCATATTTGGGTATGCATAAATACAAAGAAGCTGCCGAGATACGTGAAACGATTTTAACTATAACAGATAGTATCAATACCCGGGATAGAAACAATGCTGCATTGGAATTGAATGCAATGTACGGCGTCTCTGAAAAAGAAGAATATATTGCCGAACAGGCTTTTCAATTAAAAATAAGGAATATTACCCTCTGTTTTCTTGCATGTATTGTTGTACTGACTCTGTTTGTCGTTTGGCGTTTGTGGCATTTCAATCATATAGTCGAGTATAAGAACAGGATGCTTGCCAGGCTTATAAACGAGAAATTTGCTAATAGAAAAGATGGGAACCAGTTATCGGAAGTATACGAACAACTGGCTGTTGTGTCGGAGGTTGAACCGGAACGTATTTCACCCGAAGAACTGGAAGAACTTGCTAACGATACAGATAAAGAAAGTGGGGAAGAAGAAGAGAATAAGAAGATATTTCAGGAACTGAATGATATCGTTATTCAGAAACAGTTATATCTTTCTTCAGAATTGTCGAGAGAAGATCTGGCACAAATCGTACATCTGAATAACGCACGTTTTGCGAGGATGATAAGAGAATGTACCGGGACCAATTTCAATGGATATATCAATGAATTGCGCATTAATTATGCCATTGAACTGATGAAAAAGCATCCTAACTATACGATACGTGCCATTGCAGATGAGGCCGGATTTAATAGCACCCCGATTTTATACAATCTTTTTAAGAAAAAGACGGGAATGACTCCTTACGAATTTAAAAAAGCACAGGATTCGTTACAGAATTGAGTGGATTCTGCTAAACAATTTTCGCATTTTCCGGTTTATCTATTTATAATTAACTATTAATAGAGATGATACAGGTAAGGATAAAGCGGGTTTACGAAGATTTTTCAGAAACAGATGGCTACCGGGTACTGGTAGATAAATTATGGCCACGTGGAATGAAGAAAGAATGGCTTAAGTACGATTATTGGGCAAAAGACATCACACCGTCTTCCACATTGCGTAGATGGTTTCACGAAGATATTCCCGGACACTGGGAAGACTTTGTCATACAGTATCAGAAAGAACTAGATGCTTCTCCCTCAATGGCTGATTTTCTGACTCTTATCAAGCCGCATCCGGTGATAACATTGCTTTACGCTTCCAAAGAACCGGTGTATAATCATGCCCGTATCCTCCGCGATTATCTGGAAATGCGTTTGAAAGAGTGAAATTAAAGTAATTTTTATCTGTTTACGCTTTCTGTCGTTCACTCAATTTCCTACCTTTGTAATCTAAATCAAAATCGTGTAATCATGAAGTATAAATTATTGGTTCTTGATGTAGACGGAACACTCCTCAATGATGCGAAAGAAATTAGTAAGCGTACATTGGCTGCCCTGTTGAAGGTTCAGCAAATGGGAGTACGTATTGTGCTGGCATCCGGCAGACCTACTTATGGCCTGATGCCGCTGGCCAAGATGCTTGAACTTGGAAACTATGGAGGTTTTATCCTTTCCTATAATGGCTGTCAGATTATCAATGCACAAAACGGGGAAATTCTGTTTGAACGTCGGATTAATCCCGAAATGTTGCCGTATCTGGAAAAGAAAGCCCGTAAAAACGGTTTTGCCTTATTCACTTATCATGATGATACGATCATAACGGATTCTCCTGAAAATGAACATATCCAAAATGAAGCCCGGTTGAATAACCTGCAAATAATCAAAGAAGAAGAATTTTCTGCTGCCGTTGATTTTGCTCCTTGTAAGTGTATGCTGGTGAGCGATGACGAAGAAGCACTGGTTGGTCTGGAAGATCACTGGAAGAGACGATTGAACGGAGCGTTGGACGTATTCCGTTCGGAACCATATTTTCTGGAAGTAGTTCCCTGCGCTATCGACAAAGCCAACTCTTTGGGTGCTTTGCTGGAGGTACTGGATGTGAAGCGTGAGGAAGTGATTGCTGTGGGCGACGGTGTGTGTGACGTAACAATGATTCAGTTGGCCGGGCTGGGCGTAGCTATGGGACATTCACAAGACTCGGTGAAAGCCTGTGCCGACTATGTGACTGCTTCGAATGAGGAAGACGGAGTGGCCGTTGCAGTGGAGAAGGCTATTATAGCCGAAGTGCGTGCAGCCGAAATTCCCCTTGACCAACTGAATGCGCAGGCACGCCATGCATTAATGGGAAACTTGGGAATTCAATATACATACGCCGACGAAGATCGTGTGGAAGCAACGATGCCGGTAGACCATCGTACCCGTCAGCCTTTTGGTATTTTGCATGGTGGAGCTACTCTTGCGTTGGCGGAAACAGTTGCCGGACTCGGTTCGATGATTCTTTGCCAGCCGGACGAGATTGTAGTAGGAATGCAGGTCAGCGGAAACCATATATCTTCTGCACATGAAGGAGATACCGTGCGTGCAGTAGGAACAGTTGTACATAAAGGACGTTCCTCCCACGTATGGAATGTAGACGTGTTTACTTCAACAAACAAACTGGTGTCTTCCATACGGGTAGTCAACAGTGTGATGAAAAAGAGATGACCGACGAAGAAATAAGTAACTTGACAACTATTGATGCATTTATTCAGCGGAAGCAGCCGTTTGCTGTTTACCGTATTCCCGGAGAGAAAGTTCCCCGTCTGTTGACGCAGGCGGAAGGAGTGGTCCGTTTGATATACGATTTGAAAGAACTGAACGGACAGAGAGGATTTGTAATTGCTCCGTTTCAGGTGAGTGAGTCATGTCCGGTTGTATTGATTCAACCCGATCAGTGGGGGCAGCCTTTACCGGTGGATGATGATACGGAAGAAGACCGGGAGATAGCCTTGCGCCTGCAAGGGCAAGAATCATTTCTGACTTCTTCCACGGAAGAATATACGGCATGCTTTCATACCTTTATAAATGCGTTACGTGACAGGACTTTTGATAAACTAGTGCTTTCCCGTCATCTTACAGTTGATAAAGTAGCTGATTTCTCTCCTTCGTCCATCTTTCGGGCGGCTTGTAAACGTTATATTCATTCGTATATATACTTATGTTATACTCCGCAGACAGGGATCTGGCTGGGAAGCACTCCCGAAATCATTTTATCGGGTGAGAAAGACGAATGGCATACGGTTGCGCTGGCCGGAACACAGCCTTTGCAAGATGGCAGACTGCCGCAAGTATGGGATGAAAAGAACCGGAAGGAACAGGATTATGTATCTTCTTATATCCGTCGTCAGCTTCTTTCACTGGATATCCATGCTACGGAAAACGGGCCATATCCTGCTTATGCCGGTGCTTTGTCACATTTAAAAACCGATTTCCGGTTCGCTTTGAAAGATAATAAAGGTTTGGGAGACCTTCTGAAAGTTTTGCATCCGACACCTGCCGTATGCGGCTTGCCGAAGGAAGAAGCCTATCAGTTTATTTTGCAGAATGAAGGTTACGACCGCCGCTATTACTCCGGCTTTATCGGATGGCTCGATCCGGGAGGGCGAACAGACTTGTATGTAAACCTGCGCTGTATGCATATCGAAGATAAACAACTCACTCTTTATGCCGGCGGTGGATTATTGGCCTCTTCGGAACTGAATGACGAATGGCTGGAAACGGAGAAAAAGTTGCAAACCATCAAACGGCTGATTGCAGTGCCTCCTTTAAAATCATAAACTATTAATAATTATCATCATGTATACAGACAAGAAGAACATACTCCAGTTGGTTGCGTTGCTTGAGGCGCATGGGATTACTAAGGTTGTGTTGTGTCCGGGTAGTCGTAACACCCCCATAGTGCATACTTTGTCTAACCATCCGAATTTTACCTGCTATCCGGTGACGGATGAACGGAGTGCCGGCTATTTTGCCATCGGTCTTGCGTTGAATGGTGGTAAGCCTGCTGCTGTCTGCTGCACTTCCGGTACTGCATTATTAAACCTTCATCCGGCTGTGGCAGAAGCATTTTATCAAAATGTTCCTCTGGTCATTATTTCTGCAGACCGTCCCGCTGCCTGGATCGGACAAATGGACGGACAGACTGTACCACAACCAGGCGTATTTCAGACGCTGGTCAAGAAGTCGGTAAACCTTCCGGAGATTCATACGGAAGAAGATGAATGGTATTGCAATCGTCTGGTGAATGAAGCATTGCTGGAGACGAACCATCATGGAAAAGGACCGGTACATATCAATATCCCTATTTCTGAACCATTGTTCCAGTTTACGGTCGATTCGCTTCCAGAAGTGCGCGTCATAACCCGTTATCAGGGGTTGAACGTCTACGATCGTGATTATAACGATTTGGTCGACCGGATGAATAAATACCAGAAGCGTATGATTATCATCGGTCAGATGAATCTTATCTATCTGTTTGAAAAAAGATATATCAAGTTATTATATAAACATTTTGCCTGGTTGACGGAACATATCGGCAACCAGACAGTTCCCGGTATTCCGGTAAAGAACTTCGATGCGGCGCTTTATGCCATGCCCGAAGAGAAGGTAGATCAGATGGTTCCGGAGCTGCTGATTACTTATGGAGGACATGTCGTTTCCAAACGATTGAAGAAGTTGCTCCGTCAGCATCCGCCTAAAGAACATTGGCACGTATCGCCGGACGGTGAGGTGGTCGATTTGTATGGCTCATTAACTACGGTGATCGAAATGGACCCGTTCGAGTTTCTGGAGAAGATAGCCAGTTTGCTGGACAATCGGACTCCTGAATATCCCCGTGTATGGGAAAACTATTGCAAGATCATTCCCGAACCGGAGTTTGCTTATTCGGAGATGTCTGCCGTCGGTACGTTATTGAAAGCCTTGCCGGAGTCATGTGCGTTGCATCTGGCAAACAGTTCGGTGGTGCGCTATGCGCAATTATACTCAATTCCTTCTACGATTGAAGTTTGTTGCAACCGGGGAACAAACGGTATTGAAGGCTCGCTGTCTACGGCTGTCGGTTATGCGGCGGCTTCCGACAAACTGAACTTTATAGCTATCGGAGATTTGAGCTTCTTCTATGATATGAATGCGTTGTGGAACGTCAATGTTCGCTCCAATCTGCGTGTTCTTCTGTTAAATAATGGAGGAGGAGAGATTTTCCATACCTTGCCGGGATTGGATATGTCGGGTACCTCACATAAATTTATTGCGGCAGTTCATAAAACATCGGCCAAAGGTTGGGCAGAAGAGCGTGGGTTTCTCTATCTGCAAGCGCAAAATGACGAAGAACTGGCTGAAGCGATGAAAACTTTCACTCAACCGGAAGCTATGGAGCAGCCTGTGCTCTTGGAGGTGTTTACCAACAAAAACAAGGACGCGCGCATGTTGAAAAATTATTATCATCAATTAAAACAAAAATAGATTATGTCAACACAAAGAGAGTGGACAACCATTAGAGAATACGACGATATTCTTTTTGATTATTATAATGGAATTGCCCGTATCACGATCAACCGTGAGCGCTATCGGAATGCGTTTACTCCGACAACTACTGCTGAAATGAGTGACGCATTGCGCATCTGCCGTGAAGAAGCGGATATTGATGTGATTGTGATTACCGGAGCCGGTGATAAGGCATTTTGTTCGGGTGGTGACCAGAATGTGAAAGGACGTGGCGGATATATCGGAAAAGACGGTGTGCCTCGTCTTAGCGTATTGGATGTGCAAAAGCAGATTCGCAGCATCCCGAAACCGGTGATTGCTGCCGTGAACGGTTTTGCTATTGGTGGCGGGCATGTGCTTCATGTGGTATGTGATTTGTCCATTGCGTCGGAAAATGCTATTTTCGGTCAGACAGGTCCTCGTGTAGGTAGCTTTGATGCCGGATTCGGTGCGTCTTATCTGGCACGTGTGGTCGGTCAGAAGAAAGCACGCGAAATCTGGTTCCTTTGCCGGAAGTATAATGCACAAGAAGCATTGGATATGGGATTAGTGAATAAAGTAGTTCCCTTGGAACAGTTGGAGGACGAATATGTGCAGTGGGCAGAAGAAATGATGTTGCTTAGTCCGTTGGCTTTGCGCATGATTAAAGCAGGATTGAATGCCGAACTGGATGGTCAGGCAGGTATTCAGGAATTGGCAGGTGACGCAACGTTGCTTTATTACCTGACTGATGAAGCACAGGAAGGCAAGAATGCGTTCTTGGAGAAACGTAAACCGAACTTCAAACAATATCCGAAATTCCCTTAAAATCGGCTTTGCCACAGAGTACCACAGAGTTTGCTTTTCCTGCGTTTAAGCCCGATTTTCTGCAAAGCAAGACTGTGGAGGAGAGAATGGTAGGAGAACTGCAAGAGATATAACTTGTTAAAACTTCGTGAGGCTCTGTGTTATTCTGTGGTGAATTGAAAAATTATTCACGATGAATTGTAAAATAGAAATTATTCCCCGATTGCTCCATTTCAAGCAACCTGCCGGGACTTCCAGAGGAACATATACTACGCGTAAAGTTTGGTATCTTCATTTTACCTCTCCTGACTTCCCTGGCAGAGTGGGAATAGGGGAGTGTGCACCTTTGCCCGCTTTAAGTTGTGACGATCTTCCTGATTACGAAGATATATTAGTGAAAGTCTGCCGGAAAGTAGAGAGGGAACAAGGCAGATTGGATATGGATGGCTTGTGTGACTATCCTTCAATTTTATTTGGTCTGGAAACGGTCATCCGGCATTTCTTTGCAGGAAACTGGGCTTTATGTGATACGGCTTTCTCACGTGGAGAAGTTGGTATTCCGATTAACGGCCTTATTTGGATGGGAGATTTTCAGAACATGTTATCCCAGATTGAGAAAAAGATGGAAGCCGGATTTCGTTGTATCAAGTTAAAGATAGGTGCTATCAATTTCGAAGAAGAACTGACATTGTTGCGCCATATTCGTACGCATTTCTCTTCTAAAGAAATAGAGTTGCGTGTAGATGCAAATGGTGCTTTCTCACCCGTGGACGCAATGGAAAAACTGAAACGTCTGTCCGAGTTTGATTTACATTCTATCGAACAGCCAATCCGTGCCGGACAATGGGAGGAAATGGCTCGGCTTGCTGCCGAATCTCCATTAGCGATTGCTTTGGATGAAGAACTGATAGGATGCAATACGCTGGAAAGGAAACAGGAGCTGCTTTCAACAATTCGTCCGCAATATATCGTTATTAAACCTTCTCTTCATGGAGGAATATGCGGAGGAGACGAATGGATTACCGAAGCTGAAAAACAACAGATCGGCTGGTGGATAACTTCCGCTCTGGAATCAAACATTGGTCTGAATGCCATTGCCCAGTGGTGTGCAACATTTAGCAATCCGTTGCCACAGGGACTGGGAACAGGGGCGCTCTTTACAGACAACGTGGAAGTGCCTCTTGAAATAAGAAAAGATTGCCTGTGGTTTTGTAAATGATGGTGTTAAAGGATAATCCGATGATATTTGATCGAAAACAACAACGCTTGTTACTGGAAGGAAAAGAATATGCTTTTGAGGATATAAGCCGATTAATAGCAGGAGGAGCGGAGGCTCATTCTCCTGCTAGTTGGGATTTATATCTTTTCCTGAACGAATGGTTTAACGATTCTCCTGTCATCACTGTTCATACATCAGGCTCTACGGGTACACCTAAAGAGTTGATTGTACGTAAAGACCAGATGATGCAAAGTGCGCGTCTGACTTGTGAGTTTCTGGATTTGAAGAAAGGAGAGACGGCATTACTTTGTATGAATCTTCGTTATATTGGTGCAATGATGGTGGTCGTACGTTCGTTGGTTGCAGGCTTGAATTTGATTGTACGTCCTGCTTCCGGTCATCCTTTAGCGGATATAAAAGAGCCTTTGAGATTTGTGGCAATGGTTCCCCTGCAAGTTTATAATACGTTGCAAGTTCCCGAAGAGAAAGAGCGATTGAAACAGACGGATATTTTGATTATAGGTGGTGGAGCTATTGATGAGGCTTTAGAGGCGGAGATCAAACATCTTCCGACTGCCGCCTATTCTACTTATGGCATGACTGAAACTTTATCTCATATTGCTCTTCGTCGGCTGAACGGAACATTGGCTTCGGAACATTATTATCCGTTTTCTTCAGTAAAATTGTCTTTATCTGTAGAGAACACATTGGTGATTGATGCCCCCCTTGTCTGTGATGAAATATTGCAGACCAATGATATCGCACATATTTATCCCGATGGAAGTTTTATGATTCTAGGTCGGAAAGACAATGTGATAAATAGTGGAGGAATTAAAATTCAGGCGGAGGAAATGGAGAAATTGCTTCGTCCTTTTATTCCTGTGCCATTTGTTATTACCTCAGTTCCGGACCAGCGTTTAGGGCAGGCTGTAACCTTATTGATAGTGGGACAGTTGGATACAAGAGAGTTAGAAAATAAGTTGCAGACAACATTGGAACCATATTATCGTCCCAAACATATTTTTATTACAAAATTTATCCCACAGACGGAAAACGGTAAAATAGACCGTGTCGGATGCCGCACTTTGGCATTATCACACCTTTCCCATTCACATCAGTTCCCATCCATAGAACTACATGATGATGTAATGTAGTTGGGGGCCCCGGTAAAACTAGTGAATTTGTAAATTTGACTTAGGCTTACCTCCCGGGTGATTCAGCATTTTCATTTCTCATACTCATTCTCATTATTTCTCATAGCGGTTGTATAACGGTCTACTGCTATTTTACGCCTGAATCATTAACAGTAAAGTTATTCTTCATTATAGATAAACTTGTTTTGGGTTAATAGTAAACTTGTTTTTTACCTATTATAAACTATAATTGTAAGCTTTGATTATATAATTGCAAGTTTCATTTTTATAAATGCAACCTTTGATTATAAAAACGAAGCTTGCATTTATAGTTTATGATTAGTCAAAAGTAACTTTATATATAAAGGATTGGAAGTTTGCTATTAGTCAAAAGCAACTTTACTATTAATATTTTTCAGACGGAAAAGTAATAGTTTGTATGTGATGATAAGGAGAGACTGTTATGTGCGATAGAATAACAAAAGTAACAATGGCAGATAGTCTTTCAGTTCATTGCGCAAAAGTTCCATTGTCTTTTGCTTGTAACGGTTGATGGATTTCACACTGAGATTCATCTCTTCTGCAATTTCTACATGCGTTTTGCCTTCAAAGAAGCTTTTCATAAATACTGTACGATAGTTTTCCGGAAGTTTGTCCAATGTTTCATACAACATTCTGTATAGTTCATCAAGAGTATATATACTATCCGGTTCTGTTTCGTAAATTGGAGTTTTCTTCTTAATATTTTCCGCATAGCTCCATTCATATTCCTGATGTTTCAAGAAATTCAGGCAGTTATTTTTCACACACATTTTAATGTAAGCTAATGCAGTGTTCGATTGAAGATCAAAAGAGTCAGTATCCAGTTTATCCCATAATGAAGTGAATACATCCGAAACGATGTCCTCACGTGTTTCTTTATCGTCAACAAACCTTTTGGCATACAAACAAAATGGGGCATAATATTCCTCATAAAGTTGCTTGAAAGCCCGTTCTTTAGTCTGTTTGGAAAAAGAAATTTTCATTATTTAGGGATTCTGTGTTTTTTCATTTTGCTACAAATATATAATACAATAATTGATTAACCCTAATTTCCCATTCTTTTTTTGTGTTTCAGTTGGTATTATCGTTTCATTTTAACTGAATTCGGAAAAAAATAAAAAAAAGTTTGATTTCTCTGTCCTTTTTAGGAATCCTATTTGTATTATTAATGTTGTTGAACTTAAAATAATAGCCTATGGAATATATATATTTCAATTGAATAACATTACGAACCTTGATTAACAATCTTCTTCTTTTGTTTTTAGATTCATAGTCCGGGGTCTCGCAAACACTGCCGGGAATCGAAAGTGAGTTTATCATCAGTATGAATGTGGATAAGTGAGGATAATTCACCGCCTTAGTGAAACAAGATGAGTTTGTTGGTAACATTGAATCATTTAGTAATAAATTTATTAATCAACAAAAATTGAAAAACATGAAACGATTGAGTTTTTTATTGATGGCTGTAGTTTGTGTTATATTCTTTTCGTGTGGAGAAGATGAAGACAAGCAGGGTCATTCAATTACTGCATTTGCCGGTTATGGTGGCGCCATTGCAACAGCTGATAAGGAAATAGCCGTAGCGGGAGAAGCTGTGACTGTTACGGCTACTCCTGCTGATGGATTTTTATTTAAAGAATGGAAAGTGAGAGTCGGTAATACTATAGTTGAGAATGTGCAGGCAAATCCTTCCACATTTACTATGCCTATGGAGGATGTAGTAATTGTAGCTACATTTATGATAAGAAATGATGTGCTTGAAAGAATAACCGACCCTGCATTGAAAGCTTATTGTCAATCCAGAATGGATACAGAGCAGGAAATAGACGGAGTTACTTACCCGAAGTGGGACACGAATGGTAACGGTGTACTTTCCCCTGATGAAGCGTCAGCAGTAAAAGCTATTGATATTACCGGTGGGGTGAATGGAGTCAAAATAAAAAGTGTGGATGAATTGGTTGAATTTGCAGGACTGGAAGTGTTGAAAGTTAGTGGAAATGAATTGACTACATTAAATGTAGCATGGCCTAAACTTGCACAACTTGATTGTAGCCATAATAAATTGAGCAATTTGTCCGTAGGAAAAAGTGAAAATCTTAAAGAGTTATATTGTAACAATAATCATTTGTCCTCATTGAAGTTGAAGGCTATGCTATATGAAGATGGTTTTATGCTTCATTGTGGTAACCAAACAACAATAGATGGAGAAGCCCGGACAGTTGAAGTGTTATTGTCTGAGGAACAAATCGCTTTTTGGGAAAGTAATCTGAAAAAACTGAATGAAAATGTAAATGTAGAAGTTCAAACTATGCCTAATACTGATGTCTATTTAACAATGACTGATGCATATAAATATTCGTATGGCAGTTTGACGCTAATACTTTCGGATGATGATAGTAATCGTATACAATTAAGTTTGAAATTATCCGAATTACAACCGGGAGAATATTCTAAAGCCCAAATAAATAGTGCATATGTGACAGTAACAGGCGGTGGCAGCTATAGAAGCTTAGACTCTGACGATCCCGGTTCGTTTATTGTAAAATATGATGCGGTTAGTGATATTTATACTATAGAGGGGGTATTAAATTTGCGGGCAGATGCGTCGTATCCTTCTGTTAATATTGTGGGATTTGAATATACAGGACCGTTGTAGTCTATATCAATAGAGAAGAGAATGGAAAAACATCCGTAGATTTTCCTTATATGTAGATTAAAGAGTCTACGGATGTTTTTTTCAGATTATTGAAAAATGATTGGCTTTTGATGTCCCTTTTCAATGAGTCGATTGTACTATTAATATAGTTGCAATTATAAAAAAAGGAAGTATGAATAATAAAGAACTGGAGGCATCATTCCGCAAGGCGAAAGCTTTGGGTGATGATATTAGAGAAATGGAGTCGATTGATGCATTAGCTGCTTATCGACAGTCTCAAATGAAGATTAGAGGGCTGAAAAGAATGAGACTGCACAATCAACTGATACGTTGTGCTGCATTTCTGGCCATACCGTTGCTATTGGCTTCATTGATTTTGGGATATTTATATTTTGCAGAGTCGGAAGAAGAAATAAGATACGCAGAAGTTATTTCTACCATGGGAACGGTGGTGCGTTATGAACTTCCGGACCATTCTGTTGTCTGGCTCAATTCAGGTAGTAAGTTGCGTTATCCTACTGTTTTCAAAAAAGACAACCGCAATGTGGAACTGACTGGTGAGGCTTATTTTCGAGTGGAGGCAGAACCGGAGCGTCCGTTTTATGTGAATACGCCAAATGGGTTGAGTGTATATGTGTATGGTACGCAATTTAACGTGACAGCTTACGAGGACGATAACTACATAGAAACTGTATTGGAGAAAGGAAAAGTCAATGTAGTGACTCCCGGGCAGGAGACGATTACATTGATTCCCGGCGAACAATTGGTTTATGACAAACAAACCCGCCAGGTGCAGAAAAATAAAGTGGATGTTTATGGGAAGGTGGCTTGGAAGGATGGAAAATTGATATTCCGGAATGCTTCGTTGGAAGAAATAATCAAGCGTCTGGAACGTCATTTCAACGTAGATATTGAATTCAATAATCATTTGGGAAAGGAGTATAGCTATCGGGCTACTTTCAGAACGGAAACATTGACGCAGATATTAGATTATTTAGCTAAGTCGGCAAACCTGAAATGGAAGATTTTGACTCCCGAACAACGGGAAGATGATACATTTACAAAGACGAAAATAATAGTAGATTTATATTAGTAATCATCTGAAAAAACAAATAGCCTATGATATAACACATATTGATAATCAAAAAAGGGAGGAGGGCCGCTACCAACGGCTGTCTTCTCCCAAATCTAAGATTCACGGTACAGGGTCTCGCAAACGCTAACCGGAATCAACACCTTAGTTCATTTAGTAATAAACTTTAGTCAGCTACAAATGTATGAAAAAAAATCATTCATTTATTGCATTATGCTTTAAATATGCTTTAAATCTAAAACTTCCTTTAGTTATGAGGATTAGTCTAACATTACTTTTTGCAGTCGTATTGCAACTTTCTGCAGCAAATGGCTATGCCCAACGTATACGGGGAGTCATTTCGATGAATAATGTATCTATTGAACAGGTACTGAATAAGATAGAGGAAAGTTCGGATTATGTGTTCCTTTATAATGATAAGGCGATTCAGAAGAACCGCATTGTTTCAGTGAATAATAATTCCGGCAAGATACAGGATATTCTGGATGAAATATTCCGAGGCACTTCTATATCTTATACGGTGGTGGATAAACAGATTATTCTTTCCGCAAAACCTTTCGTACAGAAAACAATGGAAGATGCGACTATTCCGGTAAAAGGTATAGTAAAGGATGTGAATGGCGAACCTCTTATTGGAGTAAATGTAAAAGTAAAAGGTTCAAATGTCGGTACAATTACAGATATTGACGGTAATTTTACGATTAGGACGAAGAAAGGAGATGTCCTTGAATTTTCTTATGTAGGATACACGGTTCAAAATGTAACAATTACGGGAAATGCGACTTTGAATATTGTACTTCAAGAAGACAATGCAGTGCTTGATGAAGTCGTTGTCACTGCATTGGGTATCAAGCGTTCGGACAAGGCATTGAGTTATAATGTGCAGAAATTGGGCGATGCACAGTTTATGTCTGTCAAGGAAGCCAGTGTGCCGAATGCGTTGAACGGTAAGGTGGCAGGTGTCACAATTAGCCAAGGGGCTTCCGGTATTGGTGGGTCCACAAAGGTGGTGATGCGTGGTAGCAAGTCTGTAAACGCGGAAGGAAACAATAATGCATTGTATGTGTTGGACGGTATACCGCTTCCCGATCTTTTCCCGCGGAGAGGGGCTACCTCTAATGCACAGTATGGAGGAGTAGACGAAGGTGACGGTATCTCCAATATCAATATGGAGGATATTGCGGAAGTGACTGTGTTGACAGGACCTTCGGCAGCTGCTCTCTATGGTGGTCAGGCTGCGAATGGAGTAATCATGTTGACCTCCAAACAAGGAGGACTGAAAGACGGAAAGCCTCGTATTTCATTTTCCCATTATTCCGATTTCTACCAACCACTTCTCTTGCCAAAGTTGCAAAATACGTACGGAAGTCGTACGGATGAATTTTCCAGTTGGGGGCCGAAGCTGGAGACTCCTGCGAATTATGATCCGGCAGATTTCTTTGACACGGGTATGAGTTTCTCTAACAGTATCGGGGCACAGTTGGGAACGGAGAATCATAAATCCTATATTTCCCTTTCTTCTTACAATGCCCGTGGGGTAGTTCATAATAACAACCTCGACCGTTACAATGTTTCCTATAATGGTACATATACCATTACGGACAAACTTTCTTTGGGAGCTACTTTTATGTATACGAACAAGAAAGCGCAGAATATGCTTTCGCAAGGTGACTATTATAATCCGATTGTACCGATTTATCTGTTTCCTCGCGGTGATAATATAGATAAGTATAAATCTTATGAGCGTTATAGTGCGGACAGAGGATTCCCGGTTCAATTCTGGCCCTATGGCGACCAAAAGAGAAGCATCCAGAATCCATATTGGATTACACACCGCAATTTCAATATAAACCATAATGAACGTTTTATTATTGGTGGAAGTTTGAAATATACGTTCAATGAATGGTTTAACATCAGTGCCCGTTTCCGTACGGACCGTGATAACAAGAAGAATGAAATCAAAAATTATGCTTCTACATTGCTGTTGCTGGCTTCCAGCTCGGATAAAGGCTCGTACTTGTTGGCAACGGAAAAGAATATACAGGATTATGGAGATGTGATTGCCAATTTCCAGAAAACGGTATCAGACTGGGGATTTGTAGTCAATGCGGGTGCCAGCTTTAAGAATGCTTCATTCGATTATACGGCCAATTCTAACAAACTAGAATTCGGAGCACCTCTCGCCAGTGTAGCCAATAAGTTTACATTGAACAACCTGACTCCGGAACCCCAATATCAGGAAGGTAAAAAGATGAAGTCGCAAGCCGTATTCTTTAGTGCTTCTGTGGATTGGAAAAGAAAAATATTCCTTGATGTAACCGGACGTAACGAATGGACTTCGTTGCTTGCCAATACCAAGAACAAGAGTTTCTTCTATCCGTCGGTAGGTATGTCTTTTGTGTTGACAGAGTTCTTCAAAGTGCCGGAGAAAATATTGACGTTCTCCAAGCTTCGTCTGTCGTATGCTAAGGTAGGAAATGTGCCGATGTCACTTGCCGGAATTACTATTCCGTCTTATCCGATTAGTCCGGGCGGTGGTGTAAGTATCAATCCCGACCTTCCTATCGACAATTTGAAATTTGAAAAGACACAGTCGTTTGAAATTGGTTTGAATGCCCGTTTCCTGAATAACAAGTTAGGATTAGACATAACATATTATAACGCTAACACCTACGACCAGTTGTTTAAGTTCAGAGCACCGGAAAGCAGCGGTTATGCCAATTTCTATGTGAATGCCGGTAAAGTAAACAATAAAGGTCTTGAGGCTTCTATTGATGCGGATTTGACATTCGGAGATTTCAATTATTCACCGAAACTTACGGTAACCTACAATAAAAACAAAATTGTGGAATTGGTGAGAAATATTCCTAATCCGTTTACCGGAGCCGATATGAATGTTTCACATTTCGACATGGGAGGACTTTCTTATTCATTCCGTAACTATATTGATGAAGGTGGTTCTATCGGTGATATATATGTCAATTCGGTGAAAAAAGACGGAAACGGATATGTATATGTGAATCCGAATACCTTGAGCATGATGGTGGACAATGAGAATTTGATTTATGCGGGAAATACCAATCCGGATTGTTCTTTGGGATTTAACAATGCGTTCAGCTATAAAGGGTTTACGCTTTCCTTCCTGATTGATGCCCGGATTGGCGGAAAAGTGGTTTCTGCCACACAAGCTGTTCTGGATTCTTTCGGTGCATCTGAACAGAGTGCAAAGGCGCGTGACAATGGTGGCGTGCTTGTAAACGGAGTGCTGATGGATGCAGAAACTTACTATACTCAAGTGGGGGCAGGTACAGGCGTGTTGTCCAATTATGTATATGATGCTACCAATATACGTTTGAGGGAAGCTTCGCTTTCTTATCGTTTCAAACCATTGTTCAAGAACTTTGTGAAGGATTTGACTCTGTCCGTGACCGGACGTAATTTGTTTATGATTTATAATAAGGCTCCTTTTGACCCGCAACTAACCTCTTCAGTGGGTACTTTCTATCAAGGTATAGACTATTTCATGATGCCGAGTTTAAGAAGCTTCGGTGTGAGTCTTAAATTTACATTATAATTAAATTAACAAACAGATGAAAATGATACTAAATAATAGATATTTCGGCAAAAGTCTGCTTCTGGTTTCTGCTTGTTCTTTGTGGATATTAGGAGCTTGTACAGGAGATTTCATGGAGACAAATACCGATCCCAATGCTGTGACGGAAGAAGAGCTGGGATATGACAACTTGGGTACGGGCTCGATGATAACGCAGATGCAGTATCAGATGTATCCGTGTATTACAAAAGACCAGAATATAGATGTCAATAACTATCAGAAAATGTTTAGCCTTGCCGGAGATATCTTTTCCGGGCATCAGGGAGCTTCCAACATGTTTGATAGTAACGGAAGAAACAATACGACGTATGATATGTATCCCGACTGGTGTGCGGCGGCTTATACTGTGGCTTATCAGAATTATATGAGTCCTTGGTATACCCTTTATACTAAAAGGAATATCAACCCTTCCACATTTGCAGTGGGACAGATTTTGAAAGTTTTCGGTATGCACCGCATCACGGATATGTATGGTCCGATTCCTTATAAGGATTTCGCACCTGCTTCCGATGTGCCGTTCACTTCACAGCAAGACATTTACGAACAGTTCTTTAGCGAACTGGATGAGGCAATCGGGATATTGAAAGAGTTTATCAAAGATAATCCCGGTGCCAAGCCATTGGTAAGTTATGATAAGATTTATGGCGGTGATTTTGAAAAGTGGGTAAAGTTTGCCAATTCTTTGAAGTTGCGCCTAGCTCTTCGTATCGTTTATGTAAACGAAACGATGGCCCAGCAGAAAGCTGAAGAGGCAATAAGAGACGGTGTATTTATTGATAATGAGGATAATGCCATGTTAAAAGTGGATGGCTCTGCAACGGTCAATCCTTTGTATATGATTTGTTACACTTACAATGACAGTCGTTTGGGAGCAACCCTGGAGGGCTATTTGAAAGGGTATGAAGATCCTCGTCTGGATATTTGGTTTGCCAAATCGGAAGTTTCCGGATTTAAAGAATATAACGGAATCAGATGCGGTAGTATGTTTAATGGAAATGACTATAAGGTATTTTCTAATCTGAATGTCTCTTCAAGTACGCCTATCCAGTTTATGAATGCTGCGGAAGTCTATTTTCTACGTGCGGAAGCTGCTTTGCGTAAATGGAATGCGGGAGGAGACGCAGAAACATTATATGAAAATGGGATTGCGACTGCTTTTTCCCAACCTCTGGGGGCTACCCAGGCAAAAGCGGGAGATGCAACTGCGTACATGAAGCGGACTACTTTGCCAAAAGGTTATGTTGACCCCAAAAATTCCAGTTATAGTGACAGTAGTACGGGACAGGTGTCTGTGAACTGGGCGGATGCTACCAATTTTGATGAAAGATTGGAAAAAATCATTACTCAAAAGTGGATTGCCCTGTTCCCCGACGGGCAAGAGGCATGGAGCGAATTCAGAAGAACAGGATGTCCGAGAGTGATTCGGGTGGCCAGAAATAATAGTGGCGGGCGTATCGACACTAAAAAGCAAGTGGCAAGATTGCCTTATCCTACCAACTTGTCGAAAGACTATCCTGATTTATACCAGGAAGCTGTGAATAATGCCGAATTGCTGGATGGCGCCGACAATGGAGGTACGAAACTTTGGTGGGATAAAAGAAATGATAAACCTTATCAGAATTAAAAAATAGTGTATAATCTTAATAGTTTTATATGGATATGAAAAACGATCGGATAATAAAATTTCTGTGTTGCCTGTTTATGGTGACTCAGATTATCGGATGCAGCGATTGGATTGAAGCTGAACCGACTATTTTACCGGAAATGAAATATAAAGAATTGACACCGGAAGAAGAGGCTGCATTGATTGCTTACAAGAATTCGGATCATAAGATATTCTTTGCATGGATGAATTATAGTCCTGCTACTTCTTCCATGCAGACTCGGTTAAGAGGTATCCCTGATAGCCTTGATATTGTCTCATTCTTTACCGGATATGTGAATAATAAACAGAATCGGGAGGATGTGAAATTCCTTCAAGAGCGCAGAGGTACCAAGGTATTATTGACAATGTGGCCGGATAAATATTTTGCTACGACTGGAGAAGGAAGAGAGGATTTAGATTCGATGATAGTATACGCTGAGAATCTGGTTGATTCTATTTATACATGGGGATTGGATGGATTTGATTTGGATTATGAACCAAGTTTCGGCGGAGATAGTTATACCACAGAGATGATGCGTACTTTTATTGATGTAATGAGTAAATACCTGGGACCTAAGTGTGATGAGCAATATAAAGTGAATGGTAAACATAAGTTGTTGGTTGTTGACGGACAGTGGAATGACGCTGAATATGCAGACCGTTTTGATTATTTTATCGGTCAGGCATATAATGCCAGTTCCGAATCTTCACTGAATAACAGATGTCAGGATGGATGGCAAGATTATGGGAAAGGATTCCCGAATGAAAAGAGGATCTTTTGTGAATGGGTGAGTCAGGTTGGCAATGCGTTTGGACAAGGTGGAGTGAATTATAGATATGACAATGAATATATTCCCAGTTTATGGGGAATGGCTCACTATGCTGTCGAAAGTCCGAAGAACGTGGCAGGTTGCGGTGCGTATGTGTTACAGTTCGGATATGCTGAAGGAAACCATCTGAATTTGCCTGTACCACCTAATAATTACTATTATGCACGCCAGGCGATTCAGATTATGAATCCTGCTGGTAAAACAGTGGAAGATGAAACAGACGGAGAAGAGGTTGAAGTCGAAGAATAACAATTATAAAGTTGTAAAGAAATGAAGAATTTATTCACAAAAAATAGATTGGCTGTTGCGTGCCTTTCATGCCTTGCCTTTATAGGAACGGCCTGCAATGAAAGCATAGATGTGGAAGCTGTGTATATCACCGCTGCTGAAAAAACTCCTATAACGACTTTTTCTGCAACGAACAATAACGATGAACTAGGAATAACAATTTCCAGTTCGTTGATTGCAAATTCAAATATAGAAGGTGAATTGATGATTGACAATTCGTTGGTGGAACGCTATAATAGTGATCATGGAGAGTCTTACAAAACTCTGCCGGAAGGTGCTTGTGTATTGTCGAGCAGTTCTGTGTTGGTAGAAAGCGGCAAATATCGTTCCGAAGCGGTGAAACTAGTGGTAAAGGACATAGATGCCATACAGAAAGGCGTTAATTTCTTGTTACCTGTAAAATTGGTTAGTAAAAATAAGGATTATCCTAGTTTGCCGGGAAGTGATGTTTTATATGTCATAGTCAACAGGAAGTTACTTGTGAATGTTCCTAAACTGAATGGACAGAATTATTTTAAGATAAACTTTAAGGATAATGATGTCAGCAGATTCCAGAATATGAGCGCATTTACTATCGAAACAAGAGTAAGTTTATGGGAGTTCCCTAAATACTATGGTGGTAATCTAATGAGTATTATAGGTTTTCCTGTTGGAGAGAATGCAGAGAAAGGTACATGGATTTTTGTAGATGGAACTCCTGACCGTGTGGGAGGTGAAGGTGATGTGCCTGTCTTTATGTTTGCAACGAAAGGGTGGTCAGTGTATGCTGGTAAGTTGGGATATACGCTCGAAAAGAATGCTTGGTATCATGTAGCCGGAGTATTTGAAAATAATACCCTGTCTTTGTACATTGATGGAATTTTGTTTGTACAAGCGGAATATGCAAATCCGATTTCATTGTCAGATAAGTTCTACATCGGAGCTGCACCGGGAGTGCAAAACGGTTTCTATTTGAAAGGTTCTGTGAGCGAAGCACGTTTTTGGACAAGGGCATTGTCTGCTTCCGAATTGAAGAATCCGCTTCATCGTTGTTTTGTAGAAGTTGACAGTGAAGGGTTGGAAGGCTACTGGAAGCTGGATGATATGAGTGATGAGTGTAAGGATTATACCGGACATGGTCATACTGCTGTGAAGGAAGGAAGTGGTGCTATAGAATGGATGACTGAAGTACCTTGTCCTTGATTCTTCTAGTTTATTTGTAAGTTTGAATAGAAATAAGAAGGAGATGTGATTATTTTGACACATCTCCTTTTTTAAACTTAAACCTTTTATCTTAATTACTTGCTATTATAAGCCGTCAACATCCAAACCAATTTTTCCTGTTCTTTCAGATAATCGCTCATCATCGAAACGGTTACTTCATCTCCGGCTTGAGAAGCGATAGACAAGATTTTACGTTCTTCACCAATCAGATAACTGATACTCTGAAGGATATTGTTCAGTGCCTGTTCGCCGTTGCTCACCTTATCTACTTCACTGATATTTGCTACTTTCAAATAATCGCTGAATTTATTGGCAGGAGTACCGCCCAACATCAAGATACGTTCTGCAATTTCGTCTACCTTTTCGGCTGTGTCATCATACATCTTTTCGAATTGGCTGTGGAGAACAAAGAAATCATGTCCTTTGATATTCCAGTGGAAACCGCGGAGATTGGTGTAATACACTTGGAAGTCTGCTAATAGTTGTTGCAAAGATGCTACTACGTTGTTTGCTCCCGATTCATTCAGTTTGATAAATTCTAAAGTTTTCATATTCTTTTTATTTTTAATGATTTATACTTGTTTTCTTTTTTTTCTGTACTGCAAAGATAAGGCGGAAAATGCTTGTTGTCAAACTGAAAATTTCTATCTTTGCATAGATGAAATCTATAACTTAACATGATTTGATAGATGACGATACAACAATTAGAATATATATTAGCCGTAGACCAGTTCAGGCATTTCGCACGGGCAGCCGAATATTGCCGTGTGACGCAACCTACTTTGAGTGCCATGATTCAGAAGCTGGAAGATGAATTGGGAGTAAAGTTATTCGATAGGACAGTGCAACCCGTTTGTCCGACACCCATCGGGCAGAAAGTGATAGACCAGGCTCGTGTGATTCTGGCGCAGGCAGCTCAAGTAAAAGAAATCATCAGTGAAGATAAGCAATCATTATCAGGCGTGTTCCGTTTGGGAGTATTACCCACTATCGCTCCTTATTTGCTACCCCGCTTTTTCCCTCAACTGATGGAGAAATATCCCGAACTGGATATTCGTGTCACGGAAATGAAAACCCAGGATATTCAGCAAGCTCTGCATGCCGGTGATTTGGATGCAGGGATTATTGCCAGTAAATTAGAAGACACATTCTTGACGGAAGAAACTCTCTTCTATGAGCAATTCTATGCTTATGTATCACGGAAAGAACCCTCGTTCAAACATGACATAATCCGCACTTCCGATATAACCGGTGAACATCTTTGGCTTTTGGACGAAGGACATTGCTTTCGTGACCAACTTGTCCGTTTCTGTCAGATGGAAGCGGTGAAGGTTAGTCAGATGGCTTATCGTTTGGGAAGCATGGAAACCTTTATGAGAATGGTAGAAAGCGGAAAAGGAATCACTTTTATTCCCGAACTGGCAGTGGCTCAATTGACGGAAGAACAGCGACAATTAGTACGTCCGTTTGCTATCCCCCGACCGACGCGGCAAGTGGTGTTGGCGACAAATAGAGATTTTATTCGTCATAGCCTGCTATGTGTTCTGAAAGAGGAAATAAAAGCTGCAGTCCCAAAAGAAATGCTTACTTTGCAGTCCATACAGTGTTTGCTATAATAATAGAGGTTGAGATGATTCCTGTCATATACCCTTGTATCGGGTATAAGCGAAAAGAATAATTTCAACAGTGGCAAAGTGGATTCCGGAGAAATTCATTGGAGTGAAGTCATAGCTCAATTCTTGCTTGATAAAAGAGTTTACGGTAGCCCATAAGGTAGAGGCTAATATGGCGTGCAAAAGTCCTTTTTTCATTTTATTTGCTTGTCTTTTATTCAAAAATGTTGCGAAGGCAATAATAATTTAGGCACGTAGGCTTTGTTTTCTTGGGTTAATTCTCTATATTTGATGCATCAACCATTATTTATAGTTATGAAAAAGTACATTGCAGAAATGATTGGAACGATGGTGCTCGTTCTTATGGGATGCGGAAGTGCCGTTTTTGCCGGTAGTGTAACCGGTACGGTAGGTGCTGGCGTGGGAACAGTCGGTGTAGCTTTAGCATTTGGTCTTTCAGTAGTAGCGATGGCGTATGCTATCGGAGGTATTTCAGGATGTCACATTAATCCTGCTATTACATTAGGAGTGTTCTTAACTGGGCGTATGAATGGAAAAGATGCAGGTATGTATATGATTTTCCAGGTAATCGGAGCTATTATCGGCTCGGCTATTCTTTTTGCCTTAGTTTCCACCGGTGCTCATGACGGACCTACGGCTACAGGTTCCAATGGTTTTGGCGATGGAGAAATGTTGCAGGCATTCATTGCGGAAGCAGTATTTACTTTCATTTTTGTATTAGTGGTGCTCGGCTCTACTGACTCGAAGAAGGGAGCAGGCAATCTGGCAGGACTTGCCATCGGTTTGACTCTTGTATTGGTACATATTGTATGTATTCCTATCACAGGGACTTCTGTAAACCCGGCACGTAGTATTGCTCCGGCATTATTCCAGGGAGGAGAAGCACTGTCGCAGTTGTGGCTGTTCATCATTGCTCCATTTGTAGGAGCTGCGTTGAGTGCGGTAGTTTGGAATTATCTGGGAGATAAGGAAGAAAAGAAATAATTCCTTTATAAGGATAACTTCTTTATATAAAGGAGAAGATAAAAGGGCGGCAGTTTCACAACTACCGCCCTCTTTTGCGTAATTAATATATTATATTAAAAAAGAGTGTGTTTTGCACGTTTACATTAGATTTATAATCTTAGGGAAACTTTACTTCATAAGTTTTCGGTCCGCCATATAAAGTGTTGACACGGATCCTTAATCCTTTTTTCCCTTCCATCCGGTCTTTGATCTTATCCAGTTTGAAAGATACATATCCTTCGCCCAGGCTTTGAGGATAATCACCTTCACTGTTATGACGGAATTCCAGATTGATATATTCGTCCTCCGCACTGTCTTCGTCAGCAGTGGGAGCGGTTTCTTCTTTGTCATTAATCACTAGATTCAGGAAATGTTTTTTATCTTCACTATGCGTTCCATAATATTGGAATTCAATCGTTAGATATTTATTATCCTTGTTGATCCACATATAAGTTGTGTTGATCTTGTCATCTCCGACTTTTTCTTCGTCGTTGTCATCTTCACCCATCGTGATGATGTCTTTAGTTAAGATTGGATTGATACCTCTCACCTGAATATTAAGGTCGTATCCATTCACAGGCTCTTCCAGCTCGTTGAATATCACAAAAGCTCGTTGTCCTTCCACCCAATCTTTATTACTCCATCCTTGCGCATTGCTGGGATACATCTTTTTCCCGTCATCCAAAGTGAAATAAAATTCCTTGCTATCCTGGCTAATCATATTGATGGTACTGACAACCAGAAGATCGGACGGGTTGTCATCGTCGTCCAAACATGACTGGAGAATCGGCATTGTAGTCATAATAGCAAAGATAAAGGCAATGAATTTAAATTTCTTCATATACTTATTTAAGTTTTAGATTATATAAAATGGTTCCTTTGTATTGTGAAAATGCAATGGGATAGAAAATATTGCATTTGAATCTGTTAAAGAAACAAAAGTGATAAAAGAGTTGTTCTCTCTATGCAGTATTTCTATCTTTGCTGCATTTATAAGTTAAACACGTGTATAAGAGAATGGAAGAATTAGAGTTGTCGGAACAATGCAGGCTAGGCAATAACCAAGCTCGCAAAGAACTGTATGAGCAGTATGCGGGACGTATGCTTGGCATCTGTCTTCGCTATACCGGCGACCGTGATACAGCCCAGGATCTGCTTCACGACGGTTTTTTAAAGATATTCGATTCCTTCGACAAGTTCACCTGGAGGGGTGAAGGCTCCCTGCGGGCCTGGATGGAAAGGGTGATGGTCAACACAGCTTTGCAATATCTCCGGAAAAATGATGTAATCAATCAGTCGGCACCATTAGAAGAGTTGCCTGAAGAATATGAAGAACCGGACGCTTCTGATGTAGAAGCTATTCCACAGAAAGTGTTGATGCAGTTTATAGAAGAACTACCTGCCGGATATCGTACAGTGTTTAACCTTTATACATTCGAAGACAAATCGCATAAAGAAATCGCACAGGAATTAGGTATTAATGAAAAATCTTCGGCTTCGCAGCTATTTCGTGCGAAGAGTGTATTGGCAAAAAGAGTAAAAGAATGGATAATGCATAATGGATAGATAGAGATGGAAGAGAAAGAATTGTGGATGAATAAGTTGAAGGAGAAGCTCGCGGATTATTCCGAGCCGGTGCCTGCTTCCGGTTGGGAACAACTGGAGAAAGAACTTATGCCTCCTGTGGAGAAGAAAATATATCCTTATCGAAAATGGATGATGGCTGCTGCAGCTGTTATATTGTTAGCCGTGGTTTCGTCGGTAAGTCTATATTTTCTGGGGACACCGGCTGCGGATGAAATACGTCATATAAAGACTCCGGCATTGGCATCTACACCCGATGCGTTGCCGGGTGTGCAACAACCGGATGTGCAGGGCACTTCCGTAGAACCCGTCTTGCGACCAGTGGCTCGTGAAGACCGTTTGGCGAAAATTGATAAGAATCTTACAGAACAGAAAACAAATGCAGATCAATCTGCAATAGAAAATAGCAACGAACCTGTAACAGGGAATGAAAATAATCCTGTGATTGAGAAAGATCAGACGCTCAAAGGTGAGACGGAACAGACGAAAAATGAAGCAAGGCAGGTTGACAGTGAAAATGTGGGTCAGGCTACACAGTCACAGGATACTAAACGGCCGAACAACAGGCCGCGTCGTCCTTCCGGCAGAGACAAGCTGCATATTCCGGCAGAAAAAAGAGCATCTCAAAAAGGAACATGGTCCATGGGACTATCGGTTGGAAATTCGGGCGGAGCATCCACAGAAGTCGGTGCCGGCTCTCATGCTTATATGTCTCGTGTGAATATGCTTTCTGTTTCCAACGGTTTGATGGAGATACCTAACGATCAGACATTGGTTTTTGAAGATGGAGTGCCTTATCTGCGTCAGGCAAAACAAGTGGTCGACATTAAGCACCATCAACCAATTTCCTTCGGATTGTCCGTCCGTAAAGGACTGGCCAAAGGATTCTCTCTCGAAACGGGATTGACTTACACATTGCTTTCTTCGGATGCGAAACTGGCGGGTGAAGAGCAGCAGACAGAACAAAAACTTCATTATGTAGGTATTCCGCTGCGTGCCAACTGGAATTTCCTTGATAAAAAACTCGTCACTCTCTACGTTTCCGGTGGAGGTATGGTTGAGAAGTGTGTGTATGGAAAGCTTGGTTCCGAGAAAGAAACGGTGAAACCTTTGCAATTCTCGGTATCTGGTGCGGTAGGTGCACAGGTGAACGCAACGAAACGTCTGGGTATCTATGTAGAACCCGGTGTTGCTTATTATTTTGATGACGGTTCGGATATACAGACCATACGTAAAGAGAATCCGTTTAATTTCAATATACAGGCTGGTATCCGCTTGACTTATTAATGCGAACTACCTTACTGAACATAGTGACGGTATCCGTTCAAGATGGCGTCACTATCCTGATTAGATAGCGTCACTATCTTGACCGGATGGCGTCACTATCCTGATATTAGTATCTTTTTCCTCATAAAAATCGGATAATTGAGAAAATATTAATAATATTGTCACCTGTTAATGGTCTATGGTTGCATACCTTTGTTGCAAAATTCTAAGCTATGGTGAATTTTACAGATGAAAAACATTTATTAATCGATTTAAAAGACGGTTCTTTTCAAGCATTTGAAAGATTGTATAATATGTACAGCGGTAAACTGTACAATTTCATTATGCGGCTTTCTTCCGGCAATCAATATATGGCTGAAGAAGTGGTGCAATCCACTTTTATCCGTATATGGGAAGTACGTGAGAAAGTCAATACGAACGCTTCATTTATTTCTTTTCTTTGTACGATAGCCAAAAATTTACTGATGAATATGTACCAGCGTCAGACCGTTGAATATGTTTACAATGAATATCTGCTGAAAAGCGGACTAGACCATGATTCACAGACGGAAGATACTATTGATCTTCGTTTCTTGAACGATTATATCGACTCATTAGCGGAAGAATTGCCGGCACAGCGAAAGAAAATCTTTATCTTAAGTAAGCGTCAGAACTATACGAATAAGGAAATTGCTGAAATGATGGGTATTTCTGAAAGTACAGTCGCCACGCAATTATCTTTGGCGGTGAAATTTATGCGTGAACAGTTGATGAAGCATTACGATAAGGTAATTGCGCTTCTGATTGCCTTTTTTGTTAATGAAATGTAATTGTAATACACGTTTTTGGATAGTAGATAGGATGAAAATGTATACTTGTAAATAAGCAGGAAAGAAGATGGATAAGATATATTATAAAGAACTGATTGAAAAGTATTTCGATGGAAATATAACGGATGCTGAAATAAAAAAGCTCTCCGATTGGATAAAGAACGACCGCCATTTACAGAACTGGTGGGAAGAAGAATTTTCCAAATCGGATGCCGGCATTAATCCGGTACTGCGCGATAAACTATTTGCCCGAATCAAAGAACAGACGCAGGGAAAAGAAGAAACACAGGGAAAAGAGAACCCAAGAACTATTCGTATGAATCCTTGGAAATGGGCTGCCGCCATCGTTTTACCCATTTGTATTGCCTTCTTCACCTACTATCTTGTAGATTCTTCCCAAACAGTGGGAGCGCCCTTTATAGTAAAAGCTGATAAAGGAGATAAAGCAACCATCGAATTGCCGGACGGAACGAATGTCGTTCTCAATTCTGCTTCGCAATTAAGCTATCTGAATAACTTCGGAGAAAATGGGCGTCGTGTGCAACTGAATGGTGAAGCCTATTTCAAAGTAGCTCATGATGAAAAGCGCGCCTTTATTGTACAGGTAGGCGATTTGGAAGTGAAAGTACTCGGTACTTCTTTTAATGTATCTGCCTATGAAGATGCTAAAGACGTGACAGTCGTTCTTTTGGAAGGAAAAGTTGGAGTCTATGCGCAGAAAACATCGCATATCATGAAGCCCGGCGACAAAATAGAATATAATAAAGCCACTCATAAGATAACAGCCACTCAAGTACACCCGAGTGACTACATTGAATGGACGAAAGGAAATATCTATTTCGAGAAAGAATCTTTGGAGAATATAATGAAAACCCTTTCACGCATCTATGACGTAGAGATTCGTTTCGACTCCAATAAACTACCTAATGAATATTTCACCGGAACCATTCCGGGAGGTGGCATACAGAATGCATTGAATATCCTGATGCTTACTTCACCTTTCTATTATGAAATGGACGGTTCGGTGATTGTTTTGAAAGAGAAATAAGTGGAACTTTCATAGAGTATCTTTGTTTATTCATCGAATAACGTCTATATTTGTGGTACACTAATTTGAAGATGCAATGAATACATTGGAACGTAAATTGCCGATAGGGATACAGACATTTGAAAAGATGCGTGCAGAGGGGTGTTTGTATGTGGATAAAACAGCCATTATATATCAGATAGTAGCTACTAAAGTGCCTTATTTTCTTAGTCGTCCCCGTCGTTTTGGCAAAAGTCTGCTAATTTCCACTTTTGAAGCCTACTTTCAGGGTCGTAAAGACCTTTTTGAAGGCTTGGCAATTGAAAAGTTAGAGACGAAGTGGGAGCAATATCCGGTTCTGCATCTTGATTTGAATGCGAAGAAATATGAGACGGCGGCAGATTTGGTCGCCATGCTAAACCAGTATTTGGAGAAATGGGAAGCCGTATATGGTGATGAGAAGAAAGACCGTAGTCCTGAAGAACGTTTTGGTTATATCATTGAACAAGCCTACCTGAAAACAGGAAAAGGAGTTGTGGTATTGGTTGATGAGTATGATAAACCTTTGCTGCAAGCCCTTTTAGATGAGAACCTGTTGGATGAATACCGTCGTATTCTGAAAGCCTTTTATGGTGTACTGAAAAGTTCCGACCGCTATCTTCGGTTTATATTCTTGACAGGAGTCACAAAATTTGCCCAAGTAAGTGTGTTCAGTGATTTGAATCAACTGAATGATATTAGCATGAAGATTCCATACGCCAATATCTGTGGTATTACTAAAAAAGAATTAGTATCCACATTTACTCCCGAGTTGGAGCGGTTGGCAGAAGTGCAGGAGATGTCTTTTGAAGATACTGTCGATAAAATGACGGCAATGTACGATGGATATCACTTTACATATAGCGAAGATGGATTGTTTAATCCCTTCAGTGTCCTCAATGTCTTTGATGGATTAATGTTTGATAATTACTGGTTCCAGACCGGTACTCCTACCTATCTTGTAGACCTGCTGAAACAAAGTGATTATGATTTACGTTTGCTGATAGATGGCTTGGAAGTAGGAAGTTCCGGATTTGCCGAATACCGTGCAGAGACAAAAAATCCCCTTCCGATGATTTACCAAAGCGGTTATCTGACCATTAAAAACTTTGATAAATCATTGAACCTATATACGCTAGGTTTTCCGAATGATGAGGTAAAATATGGCTTTCTTAAATTCCTGATCCCCTATTATACACCCATCTCTTCTGATGAAACGGATTTTAATGCAGTTAAGTTTGTCCGTGAACTTCAGTCGGGCGACGTTCATTCCTTTATGGAACGTATGAAATCATTCTTTGCCGACATACCTTACGAATTGAACACAAAGACCGAACGTCATTATCAGGTTATTTTTTATCTCGTCTTTAAGTTGATGGGACAATATGTAGATGCAGAAGTCCGTAGCGCAAAAGGTCGTGCCGATGCCGTGGTGAAAACGAAAGACCGTATTTATGTTTTTGAGTTTAAACTGGAAGGAACAGTAGACGAAGCTTTGAAACAAATAGATGAAAAAGGATATTTGTTACCTTACCGGACAGACGGGCGTGAGCTAGTAAAAGTGGGAGTTTCCTTTAATGCTGAAGAACGTAATATTGGTGAATACAAAGTAATATAATCGTTTATTGAGTAAAATATAGAATAGAGCCATTCCGAAGCCCACTACTTAGGAATGTTTTTTTTGTTCTCTGAATTGAATAAGTTAACGAGAGTTAAAGTCTGATAGGCGATTGGACGAGCGAGTATAGCAGTCTGTATACCTATCAAACAACTTAAAAGTTTTGATATATGAAGCACAAAACAACCTTTGAAAAGCTCCCTCAAGCAAATACAGGGAGAAGTAAGAACTGGAAAACACTGCGGGCTATCTGTCTGCTATTGTTTTTATGCGTCTCTTTCACTGCTTATTCCCAAATAACGGTAAGTGTGAAAGACATCTCTTTGAGAGCCTCTTTAAAGAAAATCGAGCAAGTAAGCAATTACAAATTCTTCTACAATGAGAGTCTGCCGGAGTTAAACCGAAAAGTATCGTTAAATGTGAAAGATGCAACGATTGAACAAACCATGCAACAACTTTTAGGAGGAATGGACTTAGCGTATAAGAAAGAACAAGACAATGTGATTGTATTGATTCGCAAAGCCCAGGACAAATCGATAACTAAAAAAATAACAGGTACTGTTGTCGATGAAAAAGGCGAACCAGTCATTGGTGCCAGTATTGTGATAAAAGGTGAGTCGCACGGAACGATTACAGATTTTGATGGAAAGTTCACATTAGCAGACGTACCGGAAAAGGGAATATTGACCGTCTCTTATATCGGTTATAAAACAGTTGACCTTTCTGCCGCAGGGCAGACATTCGTAAAAGTTGTACTTCAGGAAGACAGTAAAATGATAGACGAGGTCGTTGTTGTCGGCTACGGAGTCCAGTCACAAAAGCTAGTCACTACTTCTATCAGTAAAGTAAAGATGGAAAATATAGATCAGGGTAATGACTATAATCCGATTAAAATGCTGCAAGGACGTGTAGCGGGTGTGAATATCTCCTCTGCATCAGGAACTCCGGGAGAAGCACCGAATGTTACCGTTCGTGGTATCGGTTCCGTTAGTGGGGGAAGCTCGCCGCTTTATGTGGTCGATGGTATCCCCAGCGAAAAATATCCCAACCTGAATCCGAATGACATTGAGAGCATGGAAGTTTTGAAAGATGCGTCTGCGGCCGCTATCTATGGTTCGCGTGCCAATGCCGGAGTTGTATTGATAACGACCAAATCAGGTCAGCAAGGTAAGACGAAGATAGAGGTGTCCGGTCGTTACGGATTCGCTTATCTGGCTAGCGACATTGAAATGGCCAATTCGATGGAATATATGAATACGATGCAAGCCGCTATTGATAATTACAATGTGCAAATGGGAGCTAACCTTCAATTGTATGTTCCTTCTCAAATTCAGGAAACCAATTGGGTGAAAGAAATATCAAGAAAAAACTCGAAAACAGGTACCGGCTCTATCAGCATTTCCGGTGGAAATGAAAAGACCACCTTCTTTGCTTCTTTAGGCGCTAATACTCAAGAAGGATATTTGAATAAGAGCAGCTATGACCAGTATAATATGCGTGCCAAATTCACACATAAAATAAACAACCTGTTCAAGCTGAATATGAATATGGCAGGTTCGGCCAGCCGTTCAGACTTATTGGAAGAAACGAGTACCAGCTTGAAAGTACTTCGTACAGCTCGTGAGGAGCAGCCCTGGTATTCACCTTATAAAGAAGACGGAACATCTTATAAAGTGAACGGGACAGATATTTTGCGCCACAATCCGGTGATGCTGATTAATGAAGAAGACTGGGTAGCTAAGAAATATCAACTGTCTGGTGTGTTCAGTATAGACGTAACTCCTTTCAAAGGATTTAAGTACACACCAACAGTAAGCGTATATGGTATTTTGGACAACACATCTAAAAAATTGTCGGACAAGCATGATGCCCGTAAAAATAGTAGTGGTTGGGGAGCATTAGCCGAACAAAAAGACCAGAGTTTCCGCTATGTGATAGATAATATATTCTCTTACAACAATGAATGGAATAAACTAATCTACTCCGTCATGTTGGGACATTCGTTTGAGAAATACACTTATGAACAATTCGGGGCAAAGAGTGATAACTATGCTAACGGCGCATTTCCTTCCTCCAACTTTGATTTAATCAATGCAGGTCCTAATATTTACGCCGGAAATATTAGTTATACATCTTATGCCTTAGAATCCTATTTCGGACGAATCGCTTTGAATTGGGACAATAAATACATACTGAATGCTTCTTTGCGTAGTGATGGTTCTTCCCGCTTTGCGAAGAACAAGAGATATGGTTATTTCCCTTCTGCTTCTTTTGCGTGGCGTGCCTCCAATGAGGAATTTTTCCCAAAAAACAAATACGTCAATGATGCAAAGTTAAGATTAAGCTGGGGTATGACAGGTAGCATGGCAGGAGTGAGTAATTATGCTCCGTTATCACTGATTAGTGCGGGTGGTGCTTCTTACAACGGTTCTGCCGGATTCCAGATTTCGCAGGATGCCCGTGCTTTGACTTGGGAGAAAGCCAGCCAGTTTAATATCGGATTTGATATAGAAATGTTTCAGTCTCGCCTGACTTTAAACATAGATATGTTCTATCAAAAGACTACCGACCTGCTGTTTAAGAAACCAGTCAATGCAACCACCGGATATACCACATTACAGTCCAATATCGGCTCATTAGAGAATAAAGGACTTGAGTTGGCTTTGAATGGTAAAATCTTCACCGGAAAGTTTAAATGGGATTTGGGTGGTAACATTTCTTTTGTAAAGAACAAATTGCTTTCCCTCATCGAAGGAAATGATATGTATATTGTTCCCAGCAGCGGTAGTAACCTTTTAGGAGGTTCGATGCATGCATTGATTAACGGACAGCCTATCAGTACATTCTATATGCTAAAGATGGAAGGTATCTACCAGCGTGACGACGAAGTGCCTGCGAAACTGTATGCGAAAGGAGTCCGTGCCGGTGACGTGAAATATTTCGATTATAATGAAGACGGAGATATATCTGACGCCGACCGAATGAATGTAGGAAAAGCCATTCCTGATTTTTACGGTGGTATTACTTCCAACTTCTCTTACAAAGGTTTCGATTTGTCATTGTTCGGACAATTTTCGGTAGGTGGTAAAGTGATGTCGGCATGGCGGGGAGTGAACGGTTCCGAAGGTACTGACCATTTAGGATTGGCGCTATCCAATGTAAAAGTAAATGACCGTGGCGAATCTGTCGAGCAATACTTTAATGTAAGCAAAGAAGTGGCCAACGGATATTGGCGTGGAGAGGGCACAAGCAACACGATTCCTCGTCCTGTAAGAATAGGAGTACATACCGGGTATGATTATGACTATAACGTGCAAACTTCAACACGTTATTTGGAAGATGCTTCCTATTTTAAACTGAAAACTGTGACTTTGGGTTACACTTTGCCGGAATCAGTCGTTAAGAAACTCCGCGTGAACTCATTAAGAGTCTACGTTTCGGCTGATAATCTACTCACTCTCACCAAGTATTCCGGTTATGATCCCGAAACATCATTTTCCGGTAGCCCGGGAGACTCAAATTATGGAGTTGACTTCGGATTGCAACCTGTATTGCGAACATTTATTTTTGGTCTGAATCTAAACTTTTAAAAATATAGATGTATGAAACGATACTATACTATAATCAACTATTTGCTATGTAGCATTTGCCTTTTGTGGATGACGGGTTGTTCAGGTATACTGGACGATATGCGGCCTAAAGATCAGATACCTCAAGATATGTTGAGCGAATCCGATTTGGAAAAGTTATTGAATGGAGTGTATGCCGAAATGGAAGAACTGGTATTCAAATTTTATATGGATGGTGATGTAAAAGGCGAGAATTTCAAGGCAGGTCCCGGATTTTCCATGAACGACCCCATGTTGATGGCTCCTAGTTCTAAAGAAGTTTTGAGCCAGTGGCAGAAATGTTTCACAGCCTTGAAGCAAGTAAATTTCTTGGTTGAAACATACGAAGCGTCATCTAATAAAGAGAGTCAGGTTGTGAAGCAGACAGGAGGGACCGGATACTACTTCAGAGCTTTGATTTATTATCATCTGGTCACTCGCTGGGGAGGAGTTCCTATCTTGCGTAAGCGCACTTACGACGTCGTTCCCATTTCCCCCGAAACCGAAGTGTGGAGTTTTATAAAAGAAGACTTAGCGAAAGCGGAAGGATTACTGTCTGATTTCACCGATCGTTTTTATGTGTCTCTTAGTGCTTGCGATGCGCTTCATGCCAAAGTATGTTTGTCCTTGAAAGACTATACAAATGCGGCAGCTTATGCCGACAAAGTGATTACAAAATCAAATTTTGCATTGAGTACTACAGCAGTTGAGTATGCCCAGGCGTTTGTCTCTAATAGCAGTAGCAAAGAACTGGTCTTTGCGTTAGCCAACAAGCGTAGTACAAGTTTACTATTATTCTACCAGACGGTCAATGACATCGATCCGACTTGGGATTACTCTCCTTCTACCGAATGTTACAGCCATCTTTATGATGATACCGCCGTAAAGTCAAAGGATATACGGGCAAAGGCAGTATTTGGTGCAGATAATAGCCGTATTATTAAATTCCCGAATGGAAGTACCGGTCAGTTTGTTACCAATGAACAACCGTCACAAACCCCGATTGTGGTTACCCGTGTGGCGGAAATGTATCTGATTAAAGCGGAAGCATTGGGAGCAGTCAATGGGTTGGCTACATTAAAAGAATTTATGAACAAACGCTACGCAACCGTCTTGTTGCCTTCAAATATGACTGATATAGAGTTTCAGAATCAAATACTTGATGAGCGTCACCGCGAGTTGTATGCAGAAGGTCAACGATGGTATGATTTGAAGCGAACCAACCGTTTGGACTTGTTTTCTTCCTTGAACGGTAGAAACTATCTGATGTATTATCCTGTTCCCCAGTCGGAACGCGATTTGGCGGGAGAGGAAAATTACCCTCAAAATGAAGGCTATTAATTATCTTAGAAAGAACAAAGTATGAAGAATATAAGAATAGTAACAACGTTTTTTATCTGCTTGCTGCTACTTTCAGCATGCTCGGATGATTGGAAAGAAAATGCGCTGACAGCTAAATTTACTTTTGACAAGACAACCTACTATGTAGGCGAAGAAGTCAGTATCACGAATGAGACAGTAGGCGGAGAAGGTAATTATACCTGCCAATGGGATTTAGGGAATGGAGAGACTTCAACAGAAGTTGCTCCTAAAGTGACTTACGAAACGAATGGAGCATATACAGTGACTTTGCATGTGAAAGACAGTAAAGGAAATTATGCAATGGCTCATAAATTATTGACGATTGAAGCTGAACCTCTGCCCGAAGTCGGCAATGTGAAACTGAAATGGGTAGGTGCCCACGTGTTGGGCGAAATACGTTCTACGGCTCCGGCAGTCAGTGATGATAATAATGTATATATGACTTCCAATGACCATTATTTGCGGAAATTCTCGGCCACTACCGGTGAACAATTGTGGGAGTTCGACTTATGGACATCGGCTGACGGTGATTCTCCGTCCGGTAATACGCATACCACTCCGAGCATTGATACGGACGGTACTGTGTATGTAGGAACAGGCGACACAAGTGGCAAAGTAGGGCGCGTATATGCCATCAATCCCGATGGAACAAAGAAATGGGTCGTTGCCGGAGATGCTGAAAAAGGATTTTGGAATAAAGGACAGGCTTCAAAGCCTCGTATTAATTATCTGACTTGTGCGATTGGAGAGAATCATATCTATATGGGTAACGGCGGCTCTACGGGATCTGTGCTTGCTGTCGATAAGAATACCGGTTACAGAGTAGGTTATGTGGCAAACGCAGACAATTCCGGAGGTCCGTCGGGGGGAGTATCTGCCGGAATAGCATTGGCGAACAACACATTAATTTGGGCTGGTGGAAAGAACGGCTTATTCGGCGCGTCGGCGTCTGCACTGAATACAGGTGGTAATGTGATGTGGGCATGGCAAATATATAGTTCGGGAAATGATAAGCCTTCAGAAAACATGAATGCTTCCGTAGCTGTGGACGCAACCGGCACTATATACGGAATTGCCACCTTCCCGAGTATAGGAAGCAGTGCGTTTGCTATTGGAAGCGACGGGGTCGAGAAATGGCGTACTTCGTTAGGAAATGTAGGAACACTAGACCAAGGGGGTGTTGTGATAGGCTTGGACGGAAGTATCATTGTAACGGTAAAACGTGCTCCGGGTGAAGCCACAGGAGGAATCGTTGCATTATCTCCTAATGGAGTTGTTCAATGGCATTACGGTGTGCCGGAAGACGTCAGTGGATGTGCGGCAATCGATCAGGCCGGAAATATTCATTTTGGAACGCAATCCGGTAATTATTATATCATTAAACCCGAATCCTCGGAAGAACAGCTAATCTTGAAAAAAGACTTGGCTGCACTGATTAGCGAGAGCGATTCTCCTTTAAAAGATAACTGGGAAGCGGGTATCGGAAAAATCTGGAGTTCGCCTACAATCGGACCGGATGGAACGATCTATATTGGCGTTACTCACACGGTAGATCCGTCGAAGAGTGTCCTGGTAGCTTTGGAAGATGAAGGTATAACCGGATGTGCAGCTTCGGCATGGCCGATGAAAGGGAAAGACAGCCGCCACACCAGTGCACAGTTGGGAGGCTCGGGAGAGAATCCGGGAGGCGAACCGGGCGGACAATTGCCTATTACAGGAAATCTGAAGACCGATTTAAAGAATTTATTTGATGATAGTTCCTATAAGGTCTGGCTTTGTGCCCATCGGGCGAACACGCAGAAAGGTATAGCCGATGGCATACCGGAGAATTCATTAACTTCCATAGAGTATGCAATCAATGCAGGAGTAGAAATGATCGAACTTGATGCACGTCCCACCTCTGACGGAATATTGGTGCTGATGCACGATAATACGATCGACAGAACCACTAACGGAAGCGGTGCGGTAGGAGATTATTCTTATCAGCAATTACAGCAACTCTATCTTAAAGATGCAGCAGGGAATCTGACAAACGAACGAATCCCCACTTTAGAGGACGCATTGAAGAAAGGCAAAGGAAAGGTTTATTTTAACTTGGATATAGTCAACAAAAACGTTGCCGTAGCGACAATGGTGGCATTACTTAAAAAACTCGACATGGAAAACGAAGTCCTGCTTTATGTTTCAAACAACCGTAATTATGCATACGATTTGAAAGCGGCGAACAGCACTCTGTTACTGCATCCGATGGCAAAAGCTTCAGATGATATTACCTATTTTGCTTCATCTTACACGGACAATGTGCAGATGATGCAACTTTCCACCTCGGATGCTCTTGCGGGAGCGATGACGGAAGACATTAAATCCAAAGGTTGGCTTTTATTCTCCAATATCGTAGGAGCGAATGATACGAACATGTTGTCGGACAACTATTCGGGGTTGGTAGGCATGATAAACAAACGTATTAATGTCGTACAGACTGATTATGCCGAATTAGCTGCCAAGTATTTAAAATCCAAAAAGTATAGATAATCCCCCAAAGTATAGATGATAAAAATGAATATGAAAAACTATCTGATAATAGGAATTATTTTGCTGTTTCCTTTCCGCTTGTTTGCAGATGAACCGGTGAAGGCAATTTACGCAAAGATTACGAATCCTGATAATAAAGAAGTAACCGTAGTCGCCCATCGGGCGGATTGGCGCTTTGCACCTGAAAATTCGCTGGCAGCAATAGAGAGTTCTATCCGGTTGGGAGCCGATGTCGTGGAGTTGGACGTTCAGAAAACCAAAGACGGACAGTTGATCCTTATGCATGATAAGACTTTGGATAGAACGACCACCGGAAAAGGTAAGGTTGCCGAGTGGACACTGGATTCTATCCGTACACTCCGTCTGAAGAATGGCGCTGCTTTGAGAACCAAACATCGTGTGCCTACATTAGAGGAAGCATTATTGACGGCTAAAGGGCGCGTTATGGTAAATTTGGATAAGGCTTATCCGATATTCGATGAGATTTTCCCCATTCTGGAGAAAACCGGAACCGTTGAACAGATCATCATGAAGGGGTCAAAGCCTGTTGCAGAAGTGAAAAAGGATTTGGGAAAATATTTAGACCGGATCATATATATGCCAATCGTACATTTGGATCGACCGGGAGCTATGCAGCAAATAGATGATTTCATGAAAGAACTTCATCCGGTAGCCTTCGAATTGTTGTTCGAATCGGATACTTGTCAACTCCCCAAACAAGTGAGGACGAAGCTGGAAGGAAAAAGTAAAATCTGGTATAATACCCTTTGGGATACGATGGCAGGCGGACATGATGACGACAAATCATTGGAAAACCCGGATGAAGGATATGGATATTTGATAGATAAACTTGGAGCAACGATTATCCAGACTGATCGTACCGCTTATTTACTGGAATACTTGCAAGCCCGTAAGAAACGTAATGAGCATAAGATAGACGCCTTTCATTAATATGTAAACTTCGGTTATGTCATTTAAAATATTGGATTTTTATAAAATCTCTTCCCCGCTAGCCGGGGGAGAGACTGATTCAGAAGATTCTTCCCGCTTTAAGCGCATCCGTTGGGCTACATTTTTGTCGGCTACTACCGGATATGGCATTTACTATGTTTGTCGTCTTAGCATGAATGTAGTGCGCAAGCCAATTGTAGAGGAGGGAGTATTTTCCGAAACGCAATTAGGAATCATCGGTTCCTGTCTGTTTTTTGTGTATGCAGTGGGTAAGTTGACGAATGGTTTTCTTGCTGACCGTAGTAATGTTCGGCGTTTTATGTCTACCGGGTTATTGTGTTCCGCTTTGATAAATTTATGTTTAGGTTTCACTAGCTCCTTTTATGCTTTTGCTTTACTTTGGGGATTGAACGGTTGGTTTCAGTCGATGGGAGCAGCATCCGGAGTGGTTTCGCTCACTCGGTGGTACAGTAGTAAAGAACGGGGAACTTTTTACGGCTTTTGGTCTGCTAGTCATAATTTGGGTGAAGCATTAACCTTTATTTCCATAGCCTTATTAGTCAGTTGGATGGGATGGAGGTACGGGATGATTGGAGCTGGCATTATTGGGATATTAGGTTTCTTTATGATGCTTGTCTTTATGCGTGATACGCCACAGAGTCAGGGATTCTTGTTGAACAAAAATTCTTCATCTGTGGATTCCCATTCTTTGTCTGGTAAACAAACGGAAGATTTCAACAAAGCACAAAAGGCTGTCTTGAAGAATCCTGCAATTTGGATTTTGGCTCTGTCCAGTGCATTTATGTATATTAGCCGCTATGCGGTAAATAGTTGGGGTGTTTTCTATCTGGAAGCTCAAAAGGGATATTCTACGTTGGATGCCAGTTTTATAATATCAATCAGTTCTATCTGTGGAATCATTGGCACGGTATTTTCCGGTATCATTTCCGATAAAATGTTTTCCGGCAGTCGTAATATTCCAGCTTTAGTATTTGGGTTGATGAATGTAATAGCACTTTGTCTGTTTCTCTTGGTTCCGGGCGTACATTTTTGGATAGACGTGTTGGCAATGGTACTTTTCGGTTTAGGTATCGGAGTTTTGATTTGTTTTCTGGGTGGTTTGATGGCAGTGGATATTGCTCCCCGTAATGCTTCGGGTGCTGCATTGGGAGTAGTCGGTATTGCCAGTTATATCGGTGCCGGATTGCAAGACATGATGAGCGGTATATTAATAGAAGGTCAAAAGACGGTTCAGAATGGCGTTGACGTTTATGATTTCACGTATATCAATTGGTTTTGGATTGGTTCAGCTCTACTTTCAGTGTTGTTTGCCTTGTTCGTTTGGAATGCAAAATCAAAAGAAGTGAATTAAAGTGAGTACATTAGGTTAGAATATAAGTCTTTGTTTTCAAGGTATTAGTCACCATTCCGGGAAGTAAGTAATGATTGCTTTTCTTCCTGGAATGGCTTTATATTTATTACTTGATTTCTACCAGCCAGCGACTTAAATTCCTACTTTCAGCACTAAACTCCACGCCAATCTTTACCACTTCTCTATGGTCTACTTTATAAGGAATCAAATATCCTTTCTCATCAATCTGTTTGAGTGCTTCTTCGGCCGTTCCGTTCAGCTTAAATTCAAATACATAGATGTATTTAGGAGTCTTTACCACAGCATCAGCGCGCCCACGTGAACTGCGGACTTCCGCTTCCGTGAATTGTCCCATCAGTTTGAAAACCAAATAGAAAATAACCTGATAATGCCTTTCGGTTTGGTCGTTCAACTCGTAAGGAATATCTGCGAAAAAGGCTTCGAGACGAGTAAGGAAAGATTCGTAATCACTATTTTCCAGTTCATCAATGAATTTTCCAATATAAAATCCTTGATCGTTATTCTTCATTGGAGTGTAGAATGGAACAAGAAAATTGATGAATCCATAACGTACTTCATCATTGGGAAAATCCAATAGATAGTTATTAAATCGTCTGTCGTAGTCTTTAATCGTCAAATATCCACTTTGATAAATCAGCGGAATAGGATTATTAACATCCATTTTATATTCTGCAAAAGAAGAAACCGGAACTTCGATACCGCTTAATAAAGTACGGAGGTCGTATTCACTTTTTTGCAGCAGTTCAACTAAAAATGTAGGAGTACCTGTCTGAAACCAGTAACTATCGAATTTGCATCCGTCGAAAGAATTGAGTACGCTGAAGGGATTGAATACTCCTTCAGCAAATTCGCAGAAATGATAACCATCATAAGTGGCAGTCATTTTTTGAAGTGTCTCTTCAAAAGTCAGTTGGTTGGCTTCCGACAGGTTTTTGAGTTCAGGTGTGAAAGTATCAACTAATTCTTGCCGGGTAATGCCGCAGACCGTAGCATACGGAGGCTTCATGCTGATGTCGTTCAATTGATTCAAATCACTGAATACACTGACTTGTGAGAACTTTGTCACTCCGGTAAGAAATACAAATCGCAGATAGCGGTCGGCACTTTTTAGCACTCCGTAGAAGGCTTTCAATGTCTGGCGGTAATCGTCGAGAAGTTCCAAATTGTTGATAGCTTGCAAAAGCGGCTTATCATACTCATCCACCAATACCACTACTTGTTGACCTGTTTGTTCGCATGCTCGGCGAATAACACCCCCGAATCGTGAAGAAAGGGTTCTCTCGTCAATCCCTTTCCCGTATTTAAGTTCCCATTGAGTCAGATGATTACTAAGAATTTCATTTAACTTCTCCGGTTTATCATATTTTTCTGCGTTCAAATCAATATGTAAAACCGGATACTCCTTCCATTCAGTTTCCATTTTCTCAATGGCAAGACCTTCAAACAATTCTTTTTTACCTAAAAAATAGGATTCAAATGTAGACAACAACAAACTTTTGCCAAAACGGCGTGGTCTGCTTAGGAAATATGGCTTTCCCATATTCGCCATTCGCCATACCAATGCCGTTTTATCCACATATAAATAATTTTTCCTTCGGATATCCTCAAAGGTCTGTATTCCAATAGGAAGTTTACGCATCAAGTCATACATATTCGGTTCTTTAGCTGTTATACACATCAAAGGTAATCATTATTTCGAAATAATGATGAATGAACACTTTAAAAACGGGATATATCTGATATATATCATCTTTCTCCTTATATATTTGTTGCTTGCGTAACAAAAAGATTCCCCAAATGCGGATAAGTGGAAAAATATTAATAATATTGTCATCTGATATTTTACATCTTTGTTATACTTTTGTTCTTAAAATGCGACACTATGATTGAATTTTCAGATGAGAAATTCTTATTGGATGAAATAAAAAAAGGAAATAATCAAGCTTTTGAATATCTTTTTAAGACCTACTATCCTCGTTTGCGTGGCTATGCTATTCGTTTTGTTGAAGATGAAGAAACGGCTCGTGATATTATTCAAGAGTGCTTCTTGCGTTTCTGGGAGAAGCGGGCATTGCTGTCGGCAGTATCGGTCACATCTTTGCTTTTTGCGATGGTGCGTAATGGATGCTTGAATTACTTGAAGCATCTTTCGATTGTTGAGAAACATCAGATTGAATATCTTGCATCTGTTGATGGAGAAGAACGGCTCTACTATTCCGATTTCGCATTAGATGCCGAACATAAACTGCTGTATGACGAGCTGCAGGAACAGATCAACATTGTCATTGGGCAATTGCCTGAACGCTCCCGCGAGATATTCCTGATGAGCCGTTTCAAAGGACTGAAGAATCGTGAAATAGCAGACAAACTTCAAATATCGACCACGGCAGTTGAAAAACACATTGCCAAAGCATTGCAGTGCTTCTCTAAACACTTCAAAGACAAGTATCCGGTAGATATTTATATTATAATTATTGCCTGGGTTATTATGAATAATAAATAAAATGGAAAAGATAAACCATTGAAAATTAGGGCGAAAAAGCAGGAACCGAAAAATTCCTGCTTTTTTATTTCTATCGGTGGTTGGGTAAAAGAAATAATAGTTGTTACATCTTATAGAAAGTGAAATTATGGAAGAAAAGAAAAACATTCGTGAGTTAGCTATTCAGTATTTCGAAGGAAGAATCCTGCGCCAAGACGAGAAACTACTGTTTGCGTATGTCGGGCAAAGCGAAGAAAATCGTGCGACATTCAGACAATGGGAAAAGGAGTGGATTGCATCAGGCATTTCAGATTCCGGAACAATCGGAGAATGGGAAATTTTGCAGCGCAAGATTCGCACTCAAGAAGCTATTATCCCGATGCTTACTGTTTCAAAATTCCGGTCATCCGTATGGCGGCAAGTTGCTGCGGTTGCGGCTATCGTGATTCTGACCATAGGAGGCACCATAGGTATTTGGCAGATTTCTTCCTCATTAAAGCCGGAGACGTATTTTGTATGTGAAACTCCTTATGGAGAGAAGAGCAAAGTCGTTCTTTCTGATGGGACAGTCGTTTGGCTTAATGCAGGTTCCACACTGAAGTATTCGAACAAGTTTAATACGGCCAATCGTAAAGTCGAATTGAACGGTGAGGGATATTTTGAAGTCACAAAGAAGGAGGGAGCTACTTTCATCGTACAGACACATGGATATGACGTAGTCGTAAAAGGAACGAAATTCGATGTATCCGCATATGCGGACGATCCGTTTATTTCCACCACTCTGCTCGAAGGGTCGGTCGAGTTGAATTATAAGGGGACTCCGGTTATGATGTCTCCTGGTGAATCAATAAGATTGAATGTAGAAACCGGAAAATTTGTCCGTACCCAAGTAAATGCCTCACAATCAAAAGCATGGGCGGAGAATCGTATAGAATTTGATCATATCACATTAAAAGAACTAGTCGCAAAACTATCCCGGCAATATGATGTGAATATTCGATTGGAATCGGAGTCGATAGGCGATAAGACTTTCCGTATTTCTCTGCGAAACAGAGAAACGATAGGAGAGGTGATGACTGCTTTGCAGGAGATCATCCCGATAACTATCGAACGTATAGATAAGGATATATATATCAGAGAATAATTTCTATTTAGTAACAACTATTATTAAATTAAATCAGGAAGAACTATGAACAACCGAAAGAACTTATTACGGTTACTTCTTTTCGTTTCATTGAGCTTTGTTGCAGTAATTTTAAATGGTCAAACAGTGAGTAAGACATTTAAAAATGAAGCTTTGAAAACGGTATTGAAAGAAGTGGAAAAACAAACTGGATTATCTGTTATTTATAAAACAGACGAGGTAAATGAGAACAAGATGATTACGGCAACATTTAAAAATGCTTCGATAAATGATGTCTTGGATAAAATTCTTGATGAAGGCTTGATTTATAAATTGCAGAATAAAATGATTGTAATTTCTAAAAGTAACCAACAAAAGCAATCAAAAAGTGGAGAGAAAAAGAAAATTTCCGGAACGGTTGTAGACGAAAATGGTACTCCTATTATTGGAGCCAGTGTCCAAATTAAAGGTGAAGCGCAAGGAACAATTACCGACTTTGATGGTAAATTTGTTTTGTCAGATGTGCCGGAAAAATCGCTATTAACTATTTCTTATATCGGATATTTGACAATAGACATTGCTGTTACTGATGAGAAACTTTCAAAGATAACCATGATAGAAGATAGTAAGTTGATTGACGAAGTTGTAGTAGTAGGTTATGGAAGCATGAGAAAGCAGGATGTCACTACTTCCATTGCAAGAGTAGGGGGGAAAGACTTGAAAGACATGCCTGTTACAGGATTTGACCAGGCTATTGTTGGTAAAATGGCTGGTGTTCAAGTAACTCAGACTTCTGGAAAACCTAACAGTGGTGCTACTATTCGCGTGAGAGGTACAGGTACTATTACAGCAGGGGCAGAGCCGCTATATGTGGTGGATGGAGTACCATTGGAAAGAGCTTCAAGTGCTTTGGAAACTGTTGATATGAATGATGTGGAATCGATTGAAATATTAAAGGATGCTTCTTCGGCAGCAATTTATGGCTCACGTGGAGCAAATGGTGTTGTAATGATTACTACCAAAAAAGGGGCGAGTGGAAAAGCGAAAGTTAGTTATAATGGTTCTGTTGGTTTTCAAACGCTTTCAAAAAAGATAGATATGTTAGACGCTTATGAATTTGCAGCATTTGCACGTGACGGGCATAATGGTTCGTATTTAACCTCTTATCCTGACGCTAGTCCTGATGACCCTAATGAAGTACGAAAAAAATCTTACGACAAGATTCCACCTGAGTTATTTCCATATTTAGAAGGACAGAAAGGGCTAACAAATACAGATTGGCAAGATGCATTATATCGTACGGCTCCTATTACAAAGCATTCCATTTCTATAAGTGGTGGTGGAGAAAAGACAAAATTCTTTATTTCTGGAAGCTATTTAAATCAATCGGGTATCATTGTGAATTCGGGTTATGAAAGGTTTGGTGCTCGTCTCAATTTCACTTATAAAAGTGATAAAGTGGAATTAGGTGTTAATTTTTCACCGTCTTATTCGATAGAGGACAGAGTGGATAGTGATAATAATAAAGGAGTGGTAATTAATGCATTAATGATGCCACCTGTATGGCCGGTATATAATGAGGACGGTTCATATAATTATATGGGAAACGGATTTTGGAAAATAGGTACTGACTATCAGCATAATGCTGTTTTAAATCCTGTCGCAATGGCTAATCTGACAAAAGATCAGGTGACTCATGCTAATTTATTAGGTAACTTCTATTTTCAGTGGGAGATAATTAAAGGTTTGAAGTATAAGTTTTCAGCTGCCACTAATTATAATTATTTTTATAATGAGTATTATCGTTCGTCCGAATTGCCGTTACAGGGAGAGAAGTATTTTCAATCACCATCAAACCCCGTAGCTAAATCCAGTGGAACGTACTATTTGAACTGGCTTATAGAAAATACTTTAAATTATCAAAAGAACTTCAATGGTCATAATTTAAATGCTATCATTGGATTTACAGCTCAAAAAGATATGATGAAGAAGCATTCTGTACAAGCTACGGATTTTGTGAATGATTTAGTGCAGAATGTAGCCGGAGGAATTGTTTCTACAGGTGGAGCAGATTCACAGGCATGGGCATTGGCTTCTTTCTTGGCACGGGCACAATATGATTATAAAGGAAAATATTTATTGAGTGCTGCTATACGTTCAGATGGTTCGTCTCGTTTCGGGAAGAATAATCGTTGGGGATATTTTCCGTCAGTCTCTGTTGGATGGCGTATCATTTCTGAAGATTTCATGAGAAATCTTCCTTGGGTTAGTAATCTGAAATTACGTGCTAGTTATGGTATATCCGGTAACTTTAGTATTGGAAATTATGAACATATTGCTATGTTGAAATATAATCAATATGTATTGGGCACGGGTGAAGGTAGTTTAGTATCAGGTTTGCGTCCGTCGCAGATTTCAAATGATGATTTAGGATGGGAAAAAACTCGGATGTACAATGTTGGATTAGACATCGGTTTATTTGACGAACGATTGACATTTGAATTTGATATGTATCAAAGTAACACCTACGATCTATTGTTAGACGTACCTATCCCTCAGATTACGGGATTCTCAGATATGCGCAAGAATATTGGTGAAGTACGTAATCGTGGTGTTGAATTTACGATAGGTACCCATCACAATTGGAGTGGGTTCAGATGGGATGCAAGTTTTAATATTGCTGCCAATAGGAACAAAGTTCTTAAACTTGGCCCCGAAGATGCTCCGATCATCACATCTGCGGGCGTTAGCCATGCATATTTTAAAACAGAAGTAGGTCAGCCTATCGGCAATTACTTTTTGTTGGTTCAGGATGGAGTATTCAAAAATCAGGCAGAGCTAGATGCATATCCACACTTCTCAAATGCAAAAGTCGGTGATTTCAAATTTGTAGACGTTGATGGAAATGGTGAAATGGATTTGGATGATGACCGCGCAATTGTTGGCAATTATATGCCGAAGTTTACATATGGATTTATGAGTTCATTTGCATATAAAGGGATAGATTTGTCATTCAACTTGCAAGGTATTTAGGGAAATAAAATTCTTAATCTACAAAGGCGTTATATAGCTAATATGGAGGGAAATGTAAACAGTATGGTCATTGCTTTAGACCGTTTTCAATCAGTGGAAAATCCGGGTAACGGACAGGTGAACAGAGCAAACCGTAAGTCAACCGGTAACAATTCACGCACATCTACATGGCATTTGGAAGATGGTTCTTATCTTAGAATGCAAAATATTACTTTAGGATATACATTGCCTAAGAATTTTGTACAAAAGTTCGGATTAACATCATTGAGACTTTATTTTTCCGGTCAGAATTTATTTACGATAACCAATTACTCCGGTTATAATCCGGAAGTAAGTAACTATAATTCTAATGGTTCCTTGACTCCTGGTGTGGATTATGGATCATATCCGTTATCTAAGACTTATTCGTTTGGTTTGAATGTTAGCTTTTAATAAATACATGAAATTATGAAGAATAAATTATTGATAGTATGTGCATTTTTCTGTTTGAGTTCTTGTGAGGGCTTCTTAGATTTGTCGCCGGAATCTCAGCCTAATGCTAAAGAATTTTATGTAACTGAAAATGATTTTAATAGTGCGGTAATGGCGTGTTACCAGTCGCTTCGGAATTATCCGACAATCGTTCTTGATGTATTGGAGTATCGTTCGGATAATATGTTTATGCCAAGTTTTACGTCCGGTTCTCAAGATAAATATGAAATCAACCATTTTCAAGATAACAAGACAAATAGTTTGATTGCTGATATTTGGGAGAAATCGTACAGTGCAATAAGTTGTTGTAATGTGATGATAGATCACATTCAGAATGCAACAATTAATGCCGACAAGAAATTACAATTTGAGGCGGAAGCCCGTTTCATTCGTGCATTTCATTATTTTAATTTGGTGCGTCTCTTTGGTGGAGTGCCATTGGTTGTACATGAACTTTCCGATGGAGAGGCCTTGAAGATGCCTCGGGAGAGCGTAGGCAAAGTTTATGAGCAGATTGAATCCGATCTGATATTTGCTTTACAGTTACCCGATACTTATGATAAATCAGATTTAGGGCGGGTGACATCTAATGCGGCTGAAGCTCTTCTTGCAAAAACTTATCTGACAAATAAGAAATATAATGATGCAAAGACTCATTTAAATAATATCATAATCACAGAGAAATATGATTTGCTTACTGATATAAAGGATGTTTTTGATGTGAATAATGAGATGAATAAAGAGATCTTGTTTGCCATTAAATATAGTAAAACATTGATTGACGGTGGTCATGGAATGTGGTTAAGTCTATCGGATGTAACATTGGGCCATTTTAGTGACGTCCTGAAAGGAGCCTATAATAGTGATGATGCGCGTGCAGGATTTTTGGAGTACAAAAAGAGTGGTTCTGTTTATTTACCGATGAAATATTATGATATTCAGGATGTATCTACTAAAGATGTTGGAAATGATTTTATCGTTTTGCGATATGCAGATATTCTTTTGATGTATGCGGAGGTATTGAACGAAGAATCTTTTGATACGGATATTAACTCAAAGAACAGCGGTTTTTATTATCTGAATAAAGTACGTGATAGAGCAGGGCTACCAAATCTGACATCCTTGGAAGTACCTTCACAATCAGACTTTAAAAAAGCTGTTTTGAACGAAAGATATTTGGAATTTCCATTAGAAGGAAATCGTTGGTTCGATTTAATTAGAACAGGAACGGCAAAAGAGGTCATAAAGGCCGCTTATGATATAGATATTCCGGATTATAGATTGATTTTCCCGATTCCTAGTGCAGAAGTTGAGAAGGTGAATAATCCTAATATACTTCCACAAAATCCTCAATATTAGAAAACTCACTATGTTATATTGGAATATATAGATAAGATAGTTATTTATATATTCCGATATAATTGAAATGGCTGAAACATGATAAATAGAAAATTAGTTGTTTTTGTGAGCTTTTGTATTCTGAGCATTAGTTCATTTGCTCAGACCAGATTAGACAGTATTCGCAATAAACTGTTTGCTCCTGAAAACAAGAATGTATTAGTAGCTTCTCATAGAGGTGATTGGCGAAATGCTTGCGAGAATTCTATAGAGGCAATAGATAATGCAGTAAAAATGGGGGTAGACATTGTAGAAGTTGATTTGGCAAGAACGAAAGATGGACACTTGATATTAATGCATGATTCTAAGTTGGACCGGACAACGACCGGCAAAGGACTGGTTGCAGATCATACGCTGGCAGAAATTAAAGCACTTCAATTGCGAAATGGTTGTCATATAAAAACTATTTATAAAGTACCGACCTTAGAAGAGGCATTACTGTTTGCTAAAGGTAGAGTGATGCTTAATTTGGACAAAGCTTTTGATTATTTTGATCAGGTTTATACCCTATTGGAGAAGACAGGAACGACCGATATGGTAATAATGAAAAGCGATGCTCCGGCAGATTATGTGAAAAAGAACTATGGGAAATATCTAAAAAAGGTCGTCTTTATGCCAAAGATTAATTTGGACGATAAAAATGCAATGCAGCGTTTGGATGACTATTTACAAATAATAAATCCTGTGGCGGTAGAGTTCAAATTTGCATCTGATTTGAACAGATTACCCTATGATGTAAAAAATGCGATGAAAGGGCGAGCACGAATTTGGTATAATACTTTGTGGAATACCCATGCAGGCGGTCACGATGATGATTGCTCTTTAGTTGATCCGGATGAAGGTTATGGCTATTTGATAGATTCGCTCGGGGCTTCTATATTGCAAACAGACAGACCTGCATATTTAATAAATTATTTGAAAAAGAAAGAATTGAAAAAGAAATGGGAATGTATTGAAAATTGGGATTACCTTTCCGTAGAGAATGAATGGACAATGCAAACAAGTCCTAATTTTGATGTAGAAGAAGTATTCTTGAAAGGTAAGCATACTCCTGCTACAAATGAAGATGGGATAATTGTAACTCCCTATTTTGCAGCAGTCATTGATGGAGCTACGGCAAAATCGGAATTGGAGATTGATGGAAAAAAAACGGGGCGTATAGCGATGGAACTGGTCATTGAGGCGATACACGATTTCCCTAAAGATATTGATGCCAATGAAGCTCTGAAAAGGATAACAGAGAAAATACATTCTTTTTATGTTCAGCATCGTTTGTTGGAAGAGTTGGAGAAAACACCCGGTAGCCGTTTTACTGCCAATGGAGTGATTTATAGTTATGAAAAGAATGAAATATGGCAAATCGGGGACTGTCAGTGTCTTTTTGGTAATACTTACTCTTCAAATGAAAAGGAAATTGACGCTATAATGGCTAATGCGCGTGCGGTAGTAAATGAAATAGCTTTGTTAAATGGTGCTACACCGGATGATTTATTGAGCAATGATCCAGGGCGTAATTTTATTTATCGTTTTCTCCAGCAGCAAGCTATACTTCAAAACAATCCTGATAAAAATCAACCATATTCTTTTCCGGTTTTTGATGGTTTTCCCATTAATATGCATCAGGTACGTATTTTCTCCATAGGAAATCATACACAAATAGTCTTGTCGTCTGACGGCTATCCTTGTTTGTTTCCGACTTTGAGGGAATCAGAATGTTATTTGATGAATATCTTGGAGAATGATCCTCTTTGTATGCGCCAATATAAAAGTACTAAAGGTATTAAGAAGGGAAACTGCTCCTTTGACGATAGAGCTTATTTAAAAATCAGAATCAATAGATAAAAATACTGAAACAATATGAGAAAGTTATTCATTTTTAGTTTGTTGCTCATTGCTATTTCGGGGATAAATGCTCAGAATAGAAAGTTACGTGCGAATTTGTTAGATAAAAATAATCATTCGGTGATGGTGGTTTCTCATCGTGGTGATTGGAGAAATGCACCGGAAAATTCTTTGCAAGCAATACAAAATTGTATTGATATGGGAGTTGATATGGTCGAAGTTGACTTGAAGAAAACGAAAGACGGACATCTCATTGTGATGCATGATCAAACAATTGATCGCACAACAACAGGAAAAGGGAAACCGGAAAATTACACTTTGGAAGAATTGCGGCGTTTTCGTCTAAAAAATGGAGCAGCTCACAAGACTACTCATCTTATTCCTACTTTAGAAGAAGTCATGTTATTATGTAAGGGCAAAATATTAGTCAATATTGATAAGGGGTATGATTATTTTAAAGAGGCTTATTGTATTCTGGAAAAAACGGGAACAGTTGACCAATGTGTTATCAAAGCTGGACTTCCCTATGAACAAGTAAAAGTGGAGAACGGGGAAGTATTGGATAAAGTGATTTTTATGCCAGTGATAAATTTAAATAAGGAAGATGCTGAAAAAATAATAGATAGTTATCAGAAACATTTGAAACCGATAGCTTATGAATTAGTCTTTGATAATGATGAAAAAGAGACTCTTCGATTGATTCAGAAAGTGCGTGATAGTGGCGCAAGGCTTTTTGTTAATTCTTTGTGGCCTAAACTCTGTGGCGGCCATGATGACGACCGTGCAGTAGAACTTCATCAGCCGGATGAAAGTTGGGGGTGGATAATTGCCCAGGGAGCCAAGCTAATTCAAACAGATCGTCCTGCTTTATTATTGGAGTATTTGCGTAACAAGAAACTTCACGATTAAACGCACTTCCTTCATGTTGAAACAACTAATCAATTTTTACAAGGTCTCTTCACCGAGACCTTGTAACGGAGAAACTTTGTCTTCATCCGATGCCCGCCGTTTGAAGTTTCTGAAATGGTCTACCTTCCTTTCTGCGACTTTTGGTTACGGTATGTATTATGTGTGCCGTCTTAGTCTGAATGTCGTAAAGAAACCTATTGTAGATGAAGGCATTTTTTCGGAAACAGAGTTAGGCATCATAGGTTCCGTATTGTTTTTCACCTATGCCATCGGGAAATTCACGAACGGTTTCCTTGCCGACCGTAGTAATATCAACCGTTTTATGACTACCGGTTTATTGGTAACCGCTTTGGTTAACCTCTGTCTCGGTTTTACTAATTCTTTTATCCTGTTCGCTATCCTTTGGGGGATTAGCGGCTGGTTTCAATCTATGGGAGCAGCCTCTTGTGTAGTAGGGCTTTCCCGTTGGTTCACGGACAAAGAGCGCGGTTCATACTATGGCTTTTGGTCTGCGAGCCATAATATCGGCGAAGCGTTGACTTTTCTGATAATAGCCTCAATTGTCAGTGTGTTGGGCTGGCGGTATGGTTTCTTCGGAGCCGGTATAGTGGGATTGATAGGAGCGTTGATCGTCTGGAAGTTCTTCCATGATACTCCCGAAAGCATGGGATTTCCTTCGGTGAATGTTCCCAAACAGAAAAAGGAAATGAGTGAGACAGAAACGGCTGATTTTAATAAAGCACAGCGTCAGGTATTGCTGATGCCTGCCATTTGGATACTGGCTCTTTCGAGTGCTTTTATGTATATCAGTCGTTATGCTATCAATAGTTGGGGCGTTTTTTATTTGGAAGCTCAAAAGGGTTACTCCACCTTGGATGCCAGTTTTATCATTTCTATTTGTCCGGTCTGTGGCATAATCGGTACTATGTTTTCAGGTGTTATTTCCGATAAGTTATTTGGTGGACGTCGCAATGTTCCTGCGTTAATTTTCGGGTTGATGAATGTGTTTGCTCTTTGTTTGTTTCTCTTAGTTCCGGGAGCTCATTTTGGGATAGACGTGTTGGCAATGGTTCTTTTCGGTTTAGGTATCGGAGTTTTGATCTGTTTTCTGGGTGGTTTGATGGCAGTGGATATTGCTCCCCGTAATGCGTCGGGTGCTGCATTGGGAGTAGTTGGTATTGCCAGTTATATCGGTGCCGGATTGCAGGACGTGATGAGCGGTATACTGATAGAAGGGCAAAAGACTGTTCAGAATGGAGTAGATGTTTATGACTTCACCTATATCAATTGGTTTTGGATTGGTGCTGCTTTGCTTTCGGTGTTGTTTGCTTTGCTGGTATGGAATGCAAAATCAAAAGAAATGGATTAAAGTGAGTACATTAGGTTAGAATATAAGTCTTTGTTTTCGAGGTATTAGACACCATTCCGGGAAGTAAGTAATGATTGCTTATCTTTCTGGAATGGCTTTTTTATAATCAATTAAATAGAAAGTTTTATGGAAAATTCATTGAATGATGAATTATTGTGTTCATTGAAAGACGAACTTCGTGAAGTAACCGCACAAATCAATGTGCATAGTGAAAAATTAATGGATCTGCTCGACCAAAAAAAAGAATCGTCAGTCAACTGACTCGAGAGATGTCGCATCTCACGCCTGTCATCATCGAGTATCGGGGAAATCCGAAGCAATATGTCTCTGTTGTGCTCGATGCCATCAATCTGGGTAGGTTGACGTATGACGGAGTAGCAAATTGCGAACAGACTTTTCGTGCGTTAGCAAGCGTTGTAGATGTGATAAGCCCTAAGAATGGGAAAACGCTTAGTGTAGAGACGCTGGTGTCTTATGAGAAGAAAAAGCGTGCTGGAGAATTTGAGGAAAAATAATATAAAATAAAAAGACGATTGTTGTATAGTTGAACAACAATTCGTATATTTGCAGTATGGAAAAGAAACGTAAGATCCGTACATACGGAGGTTACTTTGAGGCTTTCATGGAGACTTTAACCGAAAAGGAACAAGATAAAATCCAGTATGGACTACTCTTGTTGAAAACACAAGAAAGACTCTCCACTAAATTTGTAAAATTTGTTCAGGACGGAGTTTTTGAACTTCGTACAGAATATAATGGTAATATATAACGGGTATTTTTCATTTTTGATGATGGAAATATTGTAGTGTTGTTTAATGGCTTTCAAAAGAAGGCGCAAAAAACACCGGGTAGTGAAATAGATAAAGCATTAAAAATAAAGGAGGAATATTATGCAGATAAACAATCATCAAATAGTAGATTATGACGCTGTTCTTGATGCGAAATTTGGAGCAGAAGGTACTCCCGAACGTGCGGAAGCAGAAGAAAAAGCGTATGCTTTCTACACCGGGCAAATTATCGAAGACGCAAGGAAAAAGGCTAAGATTACTCAAGCAGAGTTAGCCCGGCGTATCGGTTCCGACCGTTCTTATATTTCAAGAGTGGAAAGTGGTCAGACAGAACCTAAGGTTTCTACTTTCTATCGCATCATGAATGCGTTAGGTTGTAGGATCGAATTTTCGATGTCTTTATAAGAAGCGAATCTTTTTATCCATAATTACAAATATCGGAATATAATTTTGAAAATTGGAATTATATTCTTATTTTTGTTGCATGATAAGTGAGTAACTAATGAGAATATTTACAGAACAAGCGTTAAAAGAATATGCAGAGGAGCATCCCGATTCAAAAGTTGCTTTGCAAGAATGGGTTACTATAGTAAAGAAAAGTGAATGGGCTTGTTTCGCTGATATAAAGAAGACCTTTAATAGTGCCGATAGTGTAGGTAACCAGCATTATGTTTTCAATGTTAAAGGGAATAATTATCGCTTGGTAGTAGTGGTGAAGTTCACTGTAAAGTTTGTATATATTCGCTTTATTGGTACTCATAAAGAATATGATAAAATAGATTGTGCTAATATTTGAAAATATGACAAAGATAGAAAACCAAACCCAGTATGAATGGGCTGTAAAGAGAGTGGAGGATCTTCTTCCGTTAGTGAAGGATGATACTCCTTTGAATGACCCTAACAGCATCGAGTTGGAACTTCTTTCTAATTTTGTTGCCGATTATTCAGAGGAACACTTTTCTTTGGGAGAACCTTCGCTTGTGGATGTTCTGAAGCTTCGTATGTACGAAATGGGGCTCAATCAGAAATCACTATCACAACTGATAGGAGTTAGTCCTTCGCGTCTTAGTGACTACATTTCCGGAAAATGTGAGCCGACATTGAAAGTGGCTCGTGAAATAAGTAAAAAACTGAATATTGATGCTAGTATTGTGCTAGGAGTATAACTTCGATTCAGATTAAAAAAACATGGTGGGAAATTTGAAAAAGATAACTGTCTTTTTCAAATTTCCCACCGTTTTTTTGAGGAAGAAAAAGGAAAAGGTGAGGGTAGGTGAGGGTAAATTTCTAACATTCGTATTTTTTTTTAGAAGAAAATAGAAGAATAGAAATAAGAAATATAAAAATGAAAAGTTGCAAAAGTACCCTCACCAACCCTCACCTTTTTGCGTGCGAAGGAGATGAAATCTTATTCATATAGCCTGTTTGATTTCACTTGTTCCGTATCAATAATGAATACAGTGTATCTTCTCCCGTTTTTTCCCTTATGAAATTCGAAGCCGTGTTTGGACATCACTTTTCCTAGTTGGGCTTTGGTTCCGTGAGAATATTGATACCCCGTCCGTTCGCGAATCAATTCCGCAATTTCAGTGACCGTCAGATAATGCACCTTTTCGAAACGTTCCGGTTTGCGGATATGTGTCAACACCAGTTCTTCTTCCGGTGAGTGGAAAATGAAATCCTCGTTGTTCTCTTCAATCCGTGAGTTTTCCGACTGGGTGAACCAATACTGATACCCCGGCTTGTTGAGCAGATACTTGATTTGTGCATACAACTGCGCGTAGTTTATTTTGATAAACTCCATCGAGTCGACATGAAAGCAGAGAAAACGGCGGTTACCTGTGGTGTCGTGAAGCACTTCCTGGTAATTGCATGTGCCGGCAAAAGAAGCCGTATGAGGAAAGTTTTGCGAACGCCGCGCGTATGGCAGGCGGATGCTGATTACTTTGCGGGTAACCAAATCCTTGAAGATATTCAGTTCCCGTCCGCTCATCCCTTCAAATTCATCCAGATTGATAAGCATTGCCTGCGCTATTTTGGCTAGATCATCCTTGTTGCTCGGGTTGATAAGACCGGTAGAAAGATAGGCGCGCAATTCGGGCGGCAGCAGGTTGTTGATAAACGTAGTCTTTCCGATGTTCTGTATTTCGCTGCAAAGCAACAAAACAGTGTGGTTCACCACATCGTCTTGTGTGGCGGCAGCGCACATTCCCACCAGATAACGTTCCAGACATTCTACCCAAAATTTCTGGTGACTAGTATGCACGCTGTTGGCAAGGATACCGATATAATCCGTTCCGTCCCATTCAGGCAGCGAGTCTAAATACTCGCGAATAGGATGGTAGGTGATGCTGAAGTCGGAGTAGATCAGATTCTGAATCGTCTTGACGGTGCACGAATAGCCCAGTTCGTTCATCTCCATCCAAATGCTGTTTTCCATCATTTCGTCGAGAATATGGAAAGGTTCCGGTTGCTCCGTGTCCGTTTTCCTTCTGCGATATTCCATGATATGAAGCACTTCGTTGTAGCGTGTATCGTAATTTTCTTTGATATGTTGCTCAATCTGTAACATTCGCTTCTGCGTACTATTCAGCTTGCGGGTGTCGAATTCCTCGTTGTGTCCGTAAGCACTCCCGATCAGTGCGTCCATTTCATCCGCGGGAAGATCGGTGAACTGGCTCTTGATAAAAGCTGCCGCCTCTTCCTGGGGGACGCCGTAGCGATTGTACATACAAGCCAGGCAATGCAGGTAGTTGTTCCGGTTGCCGGTGACGTACTTTTCGGATTTATTGTGATAATAGTTCAGAGTCACCATTAAGGAAGCGTGCGAGGAATGGTAGTTGAGTGCCACTTGTTCGGTGAGGGGATTGTTGTCTGGTGCTGTCGTCTTTTTCTTTTTGCCGGATGCCCTTTTCTTCTTTTGAGACTTGAAGAACATCGGTGGCTGTTCCACGATGACAGCTGTGGCATCGGGATTGAAATAAATATCCGGATCGTAAGAGAACAGGCAAGTGCGGCTAACATCCTGCCCGGAAGTGTCGACCTCAACTCCGCAGAGCTGGGCATAAAAGGAAGCGATTTTGTGATAAGCAGCATGATGGAAATCTTCAATTTCCTGAATTGTTTCGGGCAATGTCCCGTCTGTCCGGCATACACGTACCACGATTTTCAGTCCCATTCCTTTGGGGCTGATGAAAGCGATGCGGGTGTGGGCACACTTTTTTGCCAGTGCGAGGATGCGTGCCAATGCTTCCTGTGTCTGATGGTCGATGTCTACTACGATGTATCCCAGATACTTGACGAGAGTTGCGTTTGAACGTCCTCCCCGGTAGTTGGCTGAAAAGGTGATTTCCGGTAGTTCTATTTTCTTTTCGTTGGCTGCTTTCTCGCCTTGTTCCGCGAAGATTCGGCGCACGTCCTCCACCGTTTCCCGGTATGTGCCGTTGCTGATGGCCGATACGATTTCTTCTTCTGTCATTTCGGCTATGACGCGGTAAAAGTCTTGAAAGATGGTAAAATGATCCATGTTGGTTTGTTCTTTTTAATTTGCGGTTGCAAAGAAATTTGTTTGTAAAATAATAGAATGGAACTTTTCGTTTTTTTGATTAAGTTCCTAGGGTTCTCCCAAATAGCGTATGATCGTTGCCACTTGCCGGGGAGAGAGAAGGCGGTTGCGGGCACGATAGCCTTCTTGTTCGAGTTCTTGCAGGAGCGGAAGGTTGTAGACAATCCAACGACGTAGTATTTGTAAGGCTACTTTAAGGCATACGTTGGGGTTGTAAAGATGAGCTAGTTCCGACTTTTTATAAGTGCGGATATGAAACGGCTGATCCGGATAATACATGATGAATGGTATTTGGTTTATGCTATAAAGTTACTGAAAATTAATGGCTTATTAAAAGAATAACGTCATTATTATTCATAGAGTATCAGGAAACTTCGTTGGGGAATCCGGAGGATGGAAAATGTGTTATCTTTATGTCGTTAACAAATAAGGAACGCGTTCGAAATGTGTGAAATCTTAAAATTATTTTATTATGGCAATGACAGTAACTTATTCAGTAGTGCCGCGCAAGAATCCTGCCAAAAAGGATGAGTCGGCAAAGTATTACGCGCAGGCACAGGCTTCGGGAGAGTTGGATTTTGAAGAGTTGTGCGAGGGAATCACCAGCCGGTCTACCTGTACGGAGACAGATGTGCGTGCCGCCATTTCGGGTATTCTTTATGAGGCGAAGCGTGCGTTGAAAGCGGGAAGAATAGTCCGGCTGGGTGATTTGGGCAGTTTGCAGATCGGGTTGAACAGTGAAGGAGCTGTGTCGGTCAAGGAGTTTTCAAGTTCGCTGATTACGGCTGCCCATATTATTTTCCGTCCCGGAAAGACGTTGGCGGACATCACGAAGATTCTTAGCTACCAGCAGGTAACGACGCGTGCGGTGGCCCAAACGGGCGGTAGCGGCAATGAAGGAGAAGACGATGACAAAGGTTCCGGTGGTGGTTCAGACGGTGGTGGAAGCGGAGAAGCTCCGGATCCGGCAGCATGATAACTTTAATATTAGATCAAATGAAAGAAATTGTAACTAAGATTTTGGATGTAATCATGTTCCTTGTGCCTTTCTTCGGAAAAAGAAAGCGGAACAGAATTGTGAGAGAGGTGCGCTTCAATGCTACCCATAAGGAAGTGTGTAATGTGAAAACAACGGAAAGGGAGAAGGACGATGAGAAAGATTAGTCTGATTGTGATTCACTGCTCTGCTACCCGTGCTGATCGCGACTTCACGGCGAAGGATGTGGACACTGCCCATCGCTTTCGGGGCTTTTCTTGTTGGGGGTATCATTATTATATCCGCAAGTCGGGACAGATAGAACCGATGAGGGATGAAGATACGGTGGGTGCTCATGCACGCGGTTTTAATGCGATTAGTTTAGGGGTGTGCTATGAAGGCGGACTGGATGAGGACGGAAAGGCAGCGGATACACGTACTTCCTGCCAGAAAGAATCTTTGCATCGCCTGGTGCGCGAACTGTTGCAGCGTTATCCGGATGCAAAGGTGGTCGGTCATCGGGACTTGAGTCCTGACACCAATTATAATGGAATTGTTGACCCTTGGGAGCGGATCAAAGAGTGTCCCTGTTTCGAGGTGAAAGCAGAGACATGGTGATTTTTATCCTATTTATTACTGTGGTGGTTAATTGACCACCACAGTAGTGAAATACTCTTTAAATACCTCCGCGGCTTTTTCAAGTTGTTCGGGGGTATTTTCTTTTACGTCTTTCAGCTTGTATTCCTGCTCCATCGCTTCATACTTATGTACGCCTAATGTATGATAAGGCAGGATTTCCACTCGTTGCACCATCTTATATTTTCCCAGAGCCTCTCCCAAGCGGCGGATATCCTCTTCGAAATCGCTGTATCCGGGCACTAATACATAACGCAGCCAGAAAGGTTTCTCGTTTTCTTCCAGCCATGCTGCCGTGCGGATGGTTTGCTCGTTACTTCTTCCGGTCAGTGCTTGATGGCGTGCCGGATTGAACTCTTTAATATCCAGCAATACAAGATCCGTCAGTTTGAAAAGTTCTTCTACTTCTTCGTTCCAGATACCGCCGTTGCTGTCTATGCATACATGTATTCCCTTTTCTTTCAGTTCACGCACTAAAGGGACTAGTGCTTTGGCCTGAAACGTAGGTTCTCCTCCGGAGAAAGTGACTCCTCCGCGTTTCCCGAAAAAAGGACGTTGGCTCATAGCCATGCGGACGATTTCTTCCGGTGGGGTAGGTGTGCCTCCTTTTCCGGCTATCGTGTCGGGGTTGGCACAATACAGGCAGCGGAAATTGCATCCTTGAAGAAAAACGACGAGCCGTAAGCCCGGCCCGTCGAATGTTCCCATACTTTCGTATGAATGTACGTTTATCGTCATATTGAGTAGATCTGATTACATACGTTCGTGGAAGCTACGGCTGATAACTTCCAATTGATGTTCGCGGCTCAACTTCACGAAGTTTACGGCATAACCGGAAACACGGATGGTGAGTTGCGGATATTTTTCCGGATGTTCCATGGCATCGTAAAGCATTTCACGGTTCAGTACGTTCACGTTCAGGTGGTGAGCGCCTTTGGTGAAATAGCCATCCATCATTGTCACCAGATTTTCTACGCGATCCTCTTCAGTAGCTCCCAGTGATTTGGGGACGATGGAGAAAGTGTTGCTGATACCGTCCTGTGAGTCGCGGTAACGTAATTTCGCTACGGAACTCAAAGAGGCGATGGCACCGTTCTTGTCACGTCCGTGCATAGGGTTGGCTCCCGGAGCAAAAGCGACACCTTTGGCGCGTCCGTCGGGAGTAGCACCTGTCTTCTTGCCATACATCACGTTGGAAGTGATGGTGAGCAAAGATAAAGTAGGACGGGCATTTTTGTAAACCGGAAGTTTCTTCAATTCTTCGCTGAAGAAATAGACCAGGTCAACACCCAGGTGGTCTACCTTGTCGTTGTCATTACCGAAGCAAGGGAATTCGCCTTGAATATCGAAACCTTCTGTCAGACCGATGTCGTTGCGGCGTGCGGTCACTTTGGCATATTTGATGGCCGACAGTGAATCGAGGGCGATAGAAAGTCCGGCTACACCATAAGCAAGGTTGATGCGTGGGTTGGTATCTACAAGAGCCATTTGGGCTTTTTCGTAGTAATACTTATCATGCATATAATGGATGATGTTCATCGCTTCGTTGTAAACACGGGCGATTTCTGTCAATACCTTCTTGTAGTTGCTCATTACTTCTTCGAAGTTCAGTGTGTCGCTGGTTAGTACGGGGATATTTTTCACCATTACCGTACCGGTGTTTTCGCAACGTCCGCCGTTGATGGCAAGCAACAGGGCTTTTGCCAGGTTGCAACGTGCGCCGAAGAATTGGATTTGTTTTCCGATTTCCTGATAAGATACGCAGCATGCGATTCCGTAATCGTCAGACTGGCGCACTTCACGCATCAGGTCGTCGTTTTCATATTGGATGGAAGAAGTGTCGATAGATACTTTTGCGCAGAATTCTTTGAATCCTTCCGGCAGTTCCGGGCTCCACAATACAGTCAGGTTCGGTTCCGGTGAAGGGCCGAGGTTGTAGAGTGTTTGCAGAAAGCGGAAAGAAGTCTTTGTCACCTTGGTACGTCCGTCGTTGAGGCGTCCACCCAGGGATTCGGTTACCCATGTCGGGTCGCCGGCGAAGATGTCGTTGTAAGATTGCATACGCAGGTGACGCACCATACGCAGTTTGATGACAAACTGGTCGATCAGCTCCTGTGCGAAAGATTCTGTGATGGTTCCTTTGCTCAATTCATATTCCATATAAATGTCGAGGAACGAAGAGACGTTACCTAGTGACATAGCAGCACCGTCTTGTTCTTTTACGGCAGCAAGGTAAGCCATGTATACCCATTGTACTGCTTCTTGTGCGGTGTAGGCAGGACGGCTCAAGTCGAGTCCGTAGTATTCGCCCATTACTTTCATGTCTTTCAATGCCTTGATTTGCTCTGCCACTTCTTCGCGCAGGCGGATGCGGGCTTCGGTCATCGGACCGGTAAGGTTACGCAAGTCTTCTTTTTTTGCCTCAATCAGTCGGTCGATACCATAGAGAGCCATACGGCGGTAGTCGCCGATGATACGTCCACGGGCATAGTTGTCAGGAAGTCCGGTGAGGAATCCCAGAGAACGGAACGAACGGATTTCTTCGGTATATACGTCAAATACTCCGTCGTTGTGCGTCTTGCGGTAGTGAGTGAATATATCTTTTACACGGTCGTCCACTTCCACGCCGTTTTCGTGGCAGGCTTTGCTCACTACGTTGATACCTCCGAAAGGCTTGATGGCACGTTTCAGAAGTTCGTCTGTCTGCAGACCGACGATCAGTTCATTTTCTTTGTCGATATATCCGGCTTTATGAGAAGTGATGGTTGAGACGGTGACATTATCCAGTGAGCGTACGCCGTTATTGGCTCTTTCTTCTGCCAGTGCTTCGAGGCAGCGGTTCCATACAGCTTTTGTGCGTTCGGTAGGTCCTTCGAGGAAAGAAGCATCTCCATAATACGGAGTGATGTTGTGACTAACGAAATCTCTTACGTTGATTTCTGTGCTCCAAAGACCGTCTTTAAAGATCTTATTTAATTCCATAAATGATAAAATTAGAGGTTGTAGTTATCCTTTTCTTTAGAGCGCACAAAGTTACAACGTTTTTTCATATAATCAGCATAAATATGCTCTATTTTATGCTTTTCAACATAAAATACCTAGATATTGCTATTCTTTGGAAATGATGTTCGTGATTTTTTTTTGTGAAAACTCTTGTAAGTTTAAAATATATTCGTACCTTTGCACCGCTTTTAACGAAAAGCACTTCTGATAAAGAAGTTTTGGAGAGGTGGCAGAGTGGTCGATTGCGGCGGTCTTGAAAACCGTTGTACTGCGAGGTACCCGGGGTTCGAATCCCTGTCTCTCCGCTAGAAAGCAGCTTTTTGCTGCTTTCTGTTTTTATGGAGAGTTTTTTCTCTAGTTGGTAATTGTAAGGAGAGGTGCTCGAGTGGTTGAAGAGGCACGCCTGGAAAGCGTGTATACCCCTAAAGGGTATCACGAGTTCGAATCTCGTTCTCTCCGCATCATTTTTTTACATTTTAATATTAATGAACGGCTGTTTTGACTTATCAAGGCAGCCGTTTGTTTTATATTGTTTTCGGGAATTCGGTTATTCCAATTCTTCAATAATCTTCTTTACATCTACCGGTTGTAATCGACCATATACCTTCTCGCCGATCATCACTACCGGAGCCAGTCCGCAGGCGCCTACACAACGCAGACAGTCTAATGAGAACTTTCCGTCCGGGGTAGTGTCACCGACTTCGATACCTAATACACGTTTGAACTCTTCCAGCAGTTTTTCTGAACCACGTACATAACAAGCTGTACCCATGCAAACAGAGATGGGATGTTTTCCTTTGGGAGTCATGGTAAAGAAAGTATAGAAAGTGACGACACCATACACTTTCGATACGGGAATTCCAAGTTTGGAAGCGATAATCCGTTGCGTTTCCTCGGGTAGATACCCTTGCAAATGCTGTGCCTCATGCAAAATATTGATAAGTTCGCCCGGTTTGTTTCCATGCTTGTCGCAGATCGTTTTGATTTGCTCTGCCATGTCACAGGCTAGTTTGATATCTGACATAATACTCTTCATTTAAAAGTTAATCAATCGCTTTGTTGAAATAATGCGTATGCAGGAGAGTTTCCGATTTCTCACCTAGCGGTTTGCCGAGATAATCCTCGTATAATGTCTTGATATACGGATTCTCGTGCGATTTGCGCAAAGGTTTGTTGGCGTCTTCACGGTAAAGTGCGTTGGCGCGTGCATAGAGTATTTCCGAGTTGCCGTGATGCAAAGGCTGCCCGCCGCCACCGATACAGCCTCCGGGGCAAGCCATAATTTCGATTACATGATATTCGTTATGTCCGTTCCGTATATCTTCCAGTAGATGACGAGCGTTGCCTAGTCCGTGTGCGATGCCTACTTTTAATTCAAATCCGTTTAGGTTAATGGTAGCACGACGGACGCCATTTAGTCCGCGTACCTGTTCGAAATTTACATTTTTCAAAGGTTCTCCGGTATAGATTTCATAGACAGAACGGAGGGCGGCTTCCATTACACCACCTGTTGTTCCGAAAATGACACCGGCACCTGTCGATTCACCCATCGGGTTGTCGAATGGGCTGTCCAGTACGAGAGGGAACCCGATATTGGCACGTTTAATTAGTCGTGCCAGTTCACGGGTAGAGATAGAATAATCCACATCGGGGATACCGTTCACTTTGAATTCATCACGTGCACATTCGTACTTTTTAGCCAGACAAGGCATGATAGATACGACAACCAGTTTTTCTCTGGGTATGCCCATTTTCTCCGCCCAATAGGATTTAGCAATGGAACCGAACATCTGTTGTGGGGAGCGGGCGGTGGACGGAATGTCCAGCATGTCCGGGAAATGATGTTCGAAGAAGTTGACCCATGCCGGACAGCAGGAAGTCAGGATAGGTAATCGTACGGATTTATCTCCGTTGAGATAACGTGTCAGGCGGTTCAGAATTTCAGAACCCTCTTCCATAATGGTAAGGTCGGCTGCAAAATCAGTATCGAATACATAGTCGAATCCCAGTTCGCGAAGTGCATACACCATTTTCCCGGTTACCAGAGTGCCGGGAGGAAATCCGAATTCTTCACCTAGGGCCGCCCGTACGGCAGGTGCGGTCTGCACAATCACTACTTTGTCCGGATTAGCCAGATCGTCGAGCAGACGGTTGGTGTAGTCACGTTCTGTTAATGCGCCTACGGGACAGACAGCCACGCACTGACCGCAGTAAGTACATTCACTTTCCGTCATCATTCGGTCAAAGGCAGGAGCGATGGTTGTATTGAATCCGCGACGGATGGCACCCAATGCTCCGACCGTCTGTACATCATTGCAAACACTTTCACAACGGCGACAGAAAATACATTTATCCATATTACGGACGATAGAAGCGGTAATTTCCCGTTTGCGGGGGGACAGTTCACCGCCATTGAAAGGCATTTCGCGAATGTTGAAACGCAGTGCTAACGTTTGGAGCTCGCAGTTGCCGCATTTAGGGCAAGTGAGGCAGTCATTGGGGTGATCCGAAAGGATCAGTTCAGCCACCACTTTGCGAGCGTTCATTACGCGCAGGGTACTGGTTTTTACTACCATGCCCTCCGTGCAACGGGTAGCGCAGGCAGGAGCCAGGTTGCGCCGTCCCATCACTTCAACCACACAAATACGGCAGGAAGCCGGATTATTTTTTATACAGGTTCCTTTCAGGTCGATATGACACAGCGTAGGTATATTGATACCGATTTTGATAGCGGCTTCAAGAATAGTGCTTCCCTCGGGCACAGTGATGAAATGACCGTCTATCTGGAGAGTAATTTGTTTTTCTTCCATAGTAAATAAGATTTTAGCAGACAAGAATAGCATTGAATTTGCAGCGTGCCATGCACATGCCGCACTTGATACATTTATCAGGAGCAATGACATGTGGCTTGCGCACCAGCCCGCTGATAGCATCCGCCGGACAGTTTTTGGCGCATAGATGACAACCAATGCAACGTTCCGGACTGATGGTATATGTTAATAGTGATTTACATTGCTTGGAACGACAAGTCTTATCCCGTACGTGTTCCATATATTCATCGTAGAAGTTATCCAATGTGGATAAAACGGGATTCGGAGAGGTTTGTCCCAGTCCGCAGAGGGCCGTATCTTTGATGACTTGTCCCAAAGTGGCAAGTGTGTCCAGGTCTTTTTCTGTGCCTTTTCCTTCTGTAATCTTGTTCAGTAGTTCCAACAGACGTTTGTTTCCAATGCGGCAAGGTGTGCATTTCCCGCAGGACTCTTCCACTGTAAAATCCAGATAAAAGCGGGCTACGGATACCATGCAGTCGTCCTCATCCATGACAATCATCCCTCCTGAACCCATCATGGAACCGGCCGAGAGAAGGTTGTCAAAGTCAATGGGAGTGTCCAGATGTTTTTCTGTCAGACAGCCGCCTGACGGTCCTCCTGTTTGTACAGCTTTGAACTTCTTTCCGCCTTTGATGCCTCCTCCGATTTCGTAGATTACTTCCCGAAGAGTAGTTCCCATCGGCACTTCGATCAGTCCGACATTATTAATCTTTCCGGCAAGAGCAAACACTTTGGTTCCTTTGGAACGTTCTGTGCCAATCGTTGCAAACCAGTCGGCTCCTTTGGTTAGAATAATGGGAATATTGGCAAGCGTTTCCACATTATTTACATTGGTTGGTTTTCCCAGATAACCGGATTCGGCAGGGAAGGGAGGTTTCAGAGTCGGCTCTCCCCGTTTTCCTTCCATCGAATGAATAAGGGCAGTTTCTTCTCCGCAGACAAAAGCTCCGGCTCCATATCGTATTTCTATGTCGAAACTGAAATCTGTTCCTAAGATATGATCCCCCAGTAATCCGTATTCGCGTGCCTGATTGATAGCTGTTTTCAGTCGGTTGATGGCTAGCGGATATTCCGCACGGATATATACTAATCCTTTGGTGGACCCGATGGAATAACCGCAGACACACATCGCTTCTACAATCGAATGTGGGTCGCCCTCCATAATGGAACGGTCCATGAATGCACCGGGATCTCCTTCGTCGGCGTTACAAACCACGTATTTGACATCCGACTGTTGTTTGTTGGCAAATTCCCATTTCAGTCCCGTCGGGAAACCGCCACCGCCACGTCCGCGAAGTCCCGAACGTTTGATAATATCAATAACGTCCGTCGGCTGTTTGTTAAGCAGGCAATCGGCCAATGCAAAGTATCCTTCACGGGCGATATATTCTTCAATATTTTCGGGGTCGATAAAACCACAGTTACGCAATGCGATGCGGAGTTGTTTCCGGTAGAAATCCATGTGCTTGGAGTCGCTGACGGTATGTTCCGTTTTAGGATCTACATACAGCAACCGTTCGATTCTTCGTCCTCCGATGATATGCTCGTTGATGATTTCTTCCGCATCTTCGGGAGTGACTTGGGTGTAAAAGGTATTATCGGGGATAATTTTCACGATAGGACCTTTTTCACAGAAGCCGAAACAGCCTACGGTGATGACTTCTACTTTATCGGTGATTTCGTTCTTTTTGATGGCTTTTAGAAGATTGTCTGTAATACCCTGGCTGGAAGATGCCTTACAGCCTGTACCACCGCAGATCAGAATCTGAAGATGTTGCGCACCGGATGCCAGTCCGTAACACTTTTCAGTCACCTTTTCATTACTTTCTTCGCGCAATGAAAGATTGTGCTCTGCTCTCTTCCTGATTGTTGCCAAATCATGGATAGATAAAATTTTCATAAGTATCAGAATTGTTAGTCGGTTTTTTGCAAATATAATTCTTTGTTTGAAATAACAGCGTAGTCTCGTACAAATAAAATTGTTCTTTGACGGAGGATTTAGGTAAATAAATCTCTATCTTCGTATTTAATAGGTATCAAACCTAAAAAATATAACTGAAGTATGAGACGAATTTTACTTGGACTATGTTTTCTATCTTTTCTGAACAGCGCATCCGGACAAGAGATTCCTTTGCCGGAAAAGATGCCGCAGACACATCCGCGGGTACTGACTACTCCGGCGGGAAAGCAGGAAACATGGAAGCTGATTAAAAAAGAAGAATGGGCGAAAGATGTTTTCAATAAATTGAAGGAACGGACGGAAGTATATACGAACCTGACGGATGCTCAACCGGCGTGGTTGCTGTCTCGTTTGGCAATGTACTGGAAGTCTCATGCCACGGAAGTATATGTGAAAGGTGAAACGTTCGACCATGCAGGTGGTGAAAGAGCTCCTTATCCCACTGTGCGCTACACGGGAACCCGTGGCACAGCTGCCACCCACGGTCGTCCCAAATTGGCGGATGTCGTTCCTTATGATGATGAGGACGGGAATGTCACTTTCTGCAATAATGCACTTCCTGACCGTCCTATGGAAAGTGTACACCCATCCAAAACAGGCCGGAATATTGAAAGCCTGAACTGCGAAATCCTGGGAATTGCCCGTGATGCCGCTTTCCTTTATTGGATGACGGATGAAGAGAAATTCGCTAAACTTGCCGCAGGGGTCTTTGATACATATATGACAGGCATTTATTATAGAAACGTGCCCATCGACCTGAATCACGGCCATCAGCAAACATTGGTAGGATTGACTTCTTTCGAAGTCATCCATGAAGACGCACTCCATATCGCTGTCCCTTTATATGATTTTCTATATAATTACCTAAAGGCCAATTACCCGGATAAAATGGAAATCTACGCCGGAGCTTTTAAGAAATGGGCGGATAATATCATTGCGAACGGTGTACCTCATAACAACTGGAATTTGCTACAGGCACGGTTTGTTATGAATGTCGGATTGGTATTGGAAGACAATAAAGAATATGCCGACGGAAAAGGACGTGAATATTATATCGACTATGTGATGAACCGTTCCAGCATCCGCCAGTGGAGTCTGACGCGATTGGCAGATTATGGTTTCGATATAAATACGGGAATTTGGGCAGAATGTCCGGGATATAGCAGTGTGGTAATCAATGATTATGCCAATTTTGTGAATCAGTTTGATACGAATCTGCAATATGATTTGGTGAAAGCAATGCCTATATTGTCGAAAGCGGTAGCAACCACTCCCGAATATCTGTTTCCCAACCGTATGATTTGTGGCTTTGGAGATACGCATCCGGGATATTTGAGTACGAATTTCTTTATCCGTATGATACAGAATGCACAGGCGAACGGGAAGAAAGAACAGGAAAATTATTTCACGGCTTTGCTGAAATGCCTGAACCCGGATTTGGGAAATGATAAAACAGAAAAGAAGAATGTGCGTGTATCTGTCAATTCTTTCTTTGAAGATAAACCGCTGGCGCTAAATCCCAAAGTGCAGCCGGGAAAGATAGAAGATTATGTTTCTCCTTTGTTTTATGCTCCCAATGTGTCATGGCTGGTACAGCGCAACGGTATGCATCCGCGCAACAGTTTGATGATTTCGTTGAATGGCAGTGAAGGGAACCACATGCACGCTAACGGCATTTCGATGGAACTTTATGGAAAAGGATACGTACTGGGGCCGGATGCAGGTATCGGGCTTTTCCTGTATAGCGGACTTGATTATGCGGAATATTATTCTCAATTCCCCAGTCATAATACAGTTTGTGTGGATGGAATATCGAGCTATCCGGTGATGAAAAGTAACCATTCTTTTGATTTGCTTTCCTGTTTCCCGGCATCAGCGGAACCGGGCAAAGCATTTACGTCCGTTACTTACAGTAACCTTTATTTTCGTGAACCGGAAAGCAGGGCGGATCAGACCCGTATGATGAGTATTGTCACTACTGGGGCGGAGACGGGGTATTATGTCGATGTATTCCGCAGCCGGAAAGAGAAAGGAGGCGATAAGATGCACGATTACTTCTATCACAACCTTGGGCAGACTTTGACATTGACGGCAGCAGATGGCAGCGACCTGAATCTCCAGCCTACGGAAGAACTCGCCTTTGCAGGCGCACATCTTTACGCTTATTCCTATTTATATGATAAGAAAGTGGCTGCGACCAATAAGGATGTCAAGGCAACTTTCACCATAGATATGAAAGATAAGGACGGCGATGATATATACATGAATCTTTGGATGAAAGGCGAACCGGATCGTGAAGTCTTTACGGCTTTGGCGCCAATGACCGAAGGGCTAAGCCGTACACCGAATATGCCCTATAATATAAAGGAGCAGCCGACGCTGACATTTGTTGCCCGTCAGCATGGAGAAGCTTGGAATCGTCCTTTTGTCTCGATATATGAACCGAGTACGAAAAAGGAACCGTCTGCTATTCAGTCCGTCTCTTACTTTGATGCAGAAGGAGCAGGTTTGGAAGATTTTGCCGGAATCTGTGTGAAAAGCAAAAACGGACGTATAGATCATATCTTCTCTCTATCTGATGCTGCACAAACCGCTACTTATCAAGGAATGAAAGTGAAAGCGGATTATGCTGTTATTAGCAATGAATATGCAGGAAACCGGACGTTGTTTTTAGGGAATGGAACCCAATTGGTTGCACCCGGGGTAATGATTCAGACCGACAATGCCGCTAATGTATTGCTCGAAAAGAAAGAAGGGAAATGGTATATTATTTCTTCTGCTCCCTGTACGGTTGTTATCGGCGATAAGAAGATAAAACCCGATGCTGCGTCGGAGCCTATGTTGTTGCGTATCTGATGTTTCATTGGTAATAAAGAAAAATTGTATATCTTATCCGTAGTATGGTATATTATGGCCTAAGATGGAAATTGTTGCAATAAAAAACAAAAAAAGCGTGTTTAAACGTTTTTAATACTATATTTTTTCTAATTTTGTGGCTTTCTGTCCAAGTAGTATATAAAATGGACAGTAAGCCCTTTTTTGTGGGTAAATATTTAGTGGGAAATATTTAGTGGGAAATAAATGATGGTATATGTGATGAGAAATGGTCGCAGGGTAATAGCTGCGTTATCATTTCTGTTATTATGTTGTGGTGTACATGTGCACGCACAACGGGTGGCTGTAAAGACAAATGCATTGGGTTGGCTGACCGCCAGTCCGAATGTAGAAGCAGAATTTGTATTGGGTAGTCATGTCTCCTTGAACATGGGGATTGCTGCGAACCCAATCAGTACAGACAACTTTAAAACGACTTTCACGCATTTTCAGCCTGAAGTTCGTTACTGGCTAAATCGTCCGATGGTGAGTCATTTTCTTGGAATCACCGCTTTCGTGAATAATTTTGATATGATGGTAAAAGATGTGCATCACAAAGGCGATGCATACGCCGCTGGTTTGACCTATGGATACGCATGGGTGCTGGGCGATCATTGGAACATCGAAGCAACTGCCGGAGTGGGTGTGTTGCGCTACCGTCAGTTTAAGTATGATAAGGGTACTCCGAAACCGGGTGCGGTCAACGATAGTAAGACCACCATTGCACCTGTCAAACTGGGGGTATCCTTTGTTTATATTATTCGATAACGAACATTAGCTAGTCAGAAAAGAGAATGAAAATCAATTTGAAACGTGATAGATTAACAGGTATACTTCTCGTGGCGATGATGTTCGTCGGTATGAATGTATCCGCCCAACGGATCCGCGTGCAGGGGCATATCACAAACCCGCAGGGAAAAAGTGTTCCGAATGTAAATGTGTTGAATCCGGTCAATGACGAACGTATAGAAATGTCCGACGAGGATGGCCGTTACAGTGTCTTGGTTGAGAAAAACGGCTCGTTGAAGTTTACATGTGTCGGTTATGAAGACAAAACAGTGAAGGTGGCAGGAAAGCAGATTCTGAATGTAGTATTGAAAGATGCCGTCATCGAACTGGACGAAGTTACAATTACTTCCAAAGTGAAGGACAAAGTGATTCCGGAACCTACGGACATCGAAATCAAAGGTAATTATTTCCATCTGAAAACTCGTGTCCCGGTGCCTAAGGAGATGTTTAACTCACATCGTCGCTTGGTATTGCAGCCTTCCATTTATGATGTGACACTGAAAAAGCGTCTGTTGATGCGTCCTGTTGTATTCGACGGGGATACTTATAATACAACGCAAAATCGAATGTACGATTATGATATGGATAAAGATCCTTTGCACGATTACATCCGTGTGAAAACTACTTCTTCACGCAAGGGGGATATTATTGCTTACCATGATTCTATCTATATAGAATATCTGCAACATGACTACCGTGCAGATGTGCATCTGGCGATGGAAAATTACCGGAATATCATTTATCGTGACTCTTTCTCCATTGCACGCGGAACGGTCAACCCGCTTCGCTTCTTGGAGTATAAATTCTCCGCTTTCAGCCTGACGGACGAGAAATACCTTCCGAAACCCGTGATGCAGTTGCGGGATACGAAAGGTGAGGTAAACTTAACCTTCCTGGTAGGTAAAGCCGACCTGGATGATAAGAATCCACAAAATCAGGTGGAACTGAACCGGTTGAATCAGGAATTGCGTGGTATTGAGACGAACCCGGATGCCTCTTTGAAGAGTTTTCATATTACGGGGGTGGCTTCGCCGGACGGTTCTTACGCGACGAATCTTCGTCTGGCAAAATTGCGTACGGATAAGGCCCTGGAACGTATACTGGCACAACTGGACCCGGAAACACGTAAACTGTTGGAGGTGAAATCGGATGCATCGGTTGCCTCCTGGAAGGAGGTAGCTGAATTGCTGAAAAAAAACTCCAAGCCGGAACTGGCTAAAGAAGTAGAGGACTTAATCAAACAATATACAGCTACTCCTTACCGGTTGAATGGGGTCTTGAAATCGAAACCTTTCTACAAGGAACTTGCGGCTACTTATTTGCCTAAATTGAGAAAGGTGCAATATACCTATGGTTATTCAATCTTCCGTTCTTTGACGGACGACGAGATTAGAGAACTTTACAGAAAGAATCCGAAGGAACTGACCCGTTTCGAATATTACCGTATGATTACGACAGCAAAAACTCCCGACGAAAGGGAAAAGTATTGTAGGGAAGCTCTTGAACTTTATGATAACTTTACGTATGCAGCCAATGAACTGGCAGTGGCAACGATACAGAAAGATACTCCGGATTCACGTATTCTCGAACCGTTTGTCAGTAAATCGGCACCGGCGGAGTTATTGTCTAATCAGGCTATTGCCTTGCTACACGAAGGGAAATATACAAAAGCGGATTCAGTCTTGACATTGGTTCCCGAAGAAGCGGTTTCTGAAGATTTGCAGGCCATCGTTCAGGCATTGGCCGGTTATTATAATGATGCTTTCGAAAAGGTGGCGGCTACCAGCCCTTTCAATGAGGTGGTGATGCTGCTGGCAATGAAGAAGAATCAGGAAGCATGGGATAAGATTTCTACCATAGATGTAGAGACCGCCCGCGAATATTATATAAAAGCGATTGCCGCCAACCGCCTGGAGAAAATAGGTGATGCGATTATGAGCATTGAGAAGGCCCTTGAACTTGATCCTTCCTTATTGGAAGTAGCGAAGGTGGACGGTGATATTATTGACTTGCTGCCGGAAGAGCAGAAAATTAAATAATGATATATACAACAAGAGTAAACGATGAATATCTTCAGAATCAACAATAAATATGTAGCAGTGGCAATCTTCCTGATGCTTGCTGTTACCTTACAGGCACAGGATTATGGTGCATTGCAATATATGTTACAGAAACGGCCTGCAAATGAAAAGTTCGAGAGCAATAAATTCAATGAACATCTCTTTTTCTCTGCCGGAATAGGGCCATACAGCTTGTTAACAAGTGGAGATAGTCAGGATGGAATGGGAATGACCGCCCATCTCTTTATGGGAAAGTGGATTACTCCGGTTCATGGACTTCGGATAGGGGTGAATTTAGGTTATCTGCCGTCGAGTATCTACGATTCTAAAATAAAAATGGGTGGCGGCAGCCTGGACTATCTGTTGAATATGTCCTCCCTGGCATACGGATACAATGCAAACCGTTGTTTTGAGTTAGTAGGGATTGCAGGTATAGAAGCCGGTTATTCTAAGGTGGGCGACAATAGCGATCGTTCCGAAAAGTATCCGGATTTGAAAGGCGGCGGTCAGCTTTATTACGGCGCTCATCTCGGTTTACAGGGAAATGTACGTCTTTCTTCTACATTGGATTTGTTTGTAGAACCGCGGATCGGATGGTATAATGACGGTTTTGCGTATACGGAAAGTTGGAGAAACTATAAAATGGCTGGTTCGGTTCTGGTAGGTCTGACCTATATGCCTGCTGCTCCGATGGGAACTAAGATTCATTTCGATGATTTCGATAAAAGTTCCTTCCTGAATCATATGTTTATCTCTTTATCCGGTGGTATCAGTACACTGAAAGTTCCGGGAATCAAGAATACGATTAAAGGATTAGGTCCCCAGTTCTCTGCCGGAATCGGTAAATGGTTCAGTCCTTCTTCCGGTCTGCGTTTGTCCGGGACGGTTGGACTTTCAGACACCCCTTCGGGCAGTGCAAGCGGCTACTTTAAACATGTCGATCTGCATGCGGACTATCTGTTGAATATCAATAATGTTCTTTGGGGATATGATGAAGACAGAATATTTAGTCTGATCGGTATTGCCGGAGTTAACCTGGCAGGTACGAAAGGAGTGGATAAAACCGCCAAGTATGCTCCGGGAATAGGAGTCGGTGTGCAAGGAAGTTTCCGTATCAACCGTTCTGTGGATTTATTTATAGAACCTCGCCTCAATGTGTATAATAAGAGATATGCAGGAGGTCGCGGAGTAGGTGGCAATACGGATCAGCTCGGAGAGTTGAATTTTGGTTTGACTTATCATACGATTGACCGTGCGGCACGTCCGAAGAACGGATTCTCAAGCAATCACATCGCAGACAATCTGTTTATGACTTCGGGAATCGGTGTGCAAATGTTCCTGAATAAGACGAATCTTGAAAACCTTGGTTCTTTAGGTCCGCAGGCTTCTGTCTCTATCGGTAAGTGGTTGAGCCCTTATTCCGGTTTGCGCCTGGTGGGTACGGGTGGATTCTTTACGAACTATGTAGTTCCGGGAAGTGTTAAAGCGGGCAAACTTAGACATGCCAGCGTCAGTGGTGGTCTTGATTACTTGTGGAACATAACGTCTACCATGAGTGGATATAATTCCGATCGTATCTTTGATTTAATAGGTTCGGTAGGTGTCAACCTTGCTTATACTTCCAAATCAGACCATAAGTTCCAACTGGGTATTAATGCAGGCATACAGGGATTATGGCATGTGAATGATTTTCTCGGTTTGTACATTGAACCGCAGATTCGCTTGTATGGAGATAAATTCATTGAAGGTAATCTGGGCTTTATGCAGAAAGACGTAATGGTAGGAGTCAATGCAGGTTTCCACTATCGCTTTGTTCCTTATTCAAAAGCAGCCAATCGCAGCGTGTTTGGTCAGGATGACAAGCGTTACTTCATCTCCGGTGCACTTGGATTGGGTAGCTTGCTCGTAGCCAACAAAGATTTGGTGAAGAATGCAGGTGTAGAAGCAAAAGGAAGCATAGGTAAATGGTACACTCCGTTATCTGCATGGCGGGTAAATGGAACAATTATGTACAAGGCCAAAACGTCGTCGAAGATGAATCTTCATTATGCCGGTTTGGGTATGGATTATATGATGAGTCTGGCCACATTGGCAAAAGGATACAGCCCCGACCATGTGATAGATGTTGTTCCTTTTGTGGGAGTTACGGCCGGACTGGTACGCCGTTACGGTAAGTTCCGAGCAGTGCCGGGACTGGATGCCGGTGTGCAGGTAAAGCTGAAAGTGGCTTCTTCTTTGTATCTGTATGCCGAACCTAAAGTCGGTATCCGTACCGATACATACGATGGCTCCGAACAGGGAAGACCTGACCGCGTAGCTTCCATGGTAGGTGGATTATTGTACAGATTCAAGATGCCTACTTTCCAATAAGAAGAAAAATAAGAAATCGAATAAAAAGGGTTGCGCAATACCGGATTAGTGATTGTGCAACCCTTTTTGTATTCCATTTCCAAGAAATTACGGTTACATAAACGTTACATTAATATTACTTCCATTTCTACCTGATAATGAATAAAATGAATCTTTAGAATTCATTTTCTCCCTTGCTATTCTCCTCTACTTTTGCTCCAGAAATTAAAACGAAAACGTATGAAAACGATTACTGAAGCAATATCGAAACAAAGTTCAAACAGAAGATTAGCCGATTTCCTCTTTATTCTATGGGCAGGTGGAGCAGCCCTTCTTTCTTACTCACTGGTTTATGCATTGCGTAAACCTTTCACAGCTGCTACTTTTGACGGGATAGAAGCATTCGGTTTTGATTATAAAGTACTGGTTACTATCATTCAGATAGCAGGTTATCTGATAGCCAAGTTTATAGGTATCAAGTTGATTTCCGAATTGAAGAGAGAGAATCGCCTGAAGTTTATACTCGTTTCCATTGCCGTAGCGGAATTGTCATTGGTTGCGTTCGGAGCACTTCCCACTCCTTATAATATGTTTGCCATGTTCTTCAATGGATTGTCATTGGGCTGTATGTGGGGAGTTATTTTCAGTTTTATCGAAGGTCGCCGCACTACGGATATTTTGGCCAGTCTTTTAGGAATCAGTATTGTTATCAGTTCGGGAACGGCAAAATCCATCGGATTGTTCGTTATGAATACATTGAACGTCAGCGAATTTTGGATGCCGGCACTTATCGGTGCTTTTGCACTTCCTTTATTGGCTCTTTTGGGATATAGCTTAACCCGTTTGCCACAACCTACGGCACAAGATATAGAACAAAAAAGTAGTCGTGTAACTCTGAATGGCAAGCAACGGAAAGAACTGTTCATCGACTTTATGCCATTTCTTGTATTATTGTTTGTAGCTAACCTAATGTTGGTAGTGCTTAGAGATATTAAGGAAGATTTCCTGGTGAAGATTATTGATATGAACGGACAGTCCTCATGGATGTTTGCGCAGGTAGATACAGTCGTTACATTAATAATTCTGGCGTTATTCGGAGCGATGGCCTTTGTGAAAAGTAACATAAAAGTTTTGGTTGCCCTGCTGGGATTGGTCGTACTTGGGACAGCCACCATGAGTTTTATATCTTTCAATTATGATTCTCTGCAATTGGATGCAATCACCTGGCTGTTTGTCCAAAGTCTCTGTCTGTATATTGCCTACCTCTGTTTTCAAAGCATTTTTTTCGACCGCTTCATCGCTTGTTTCAAGATAAAAGGAAATGTCGGTTTCTTCATTGTGACCATTGATTTTATCGGATATACGGGAACTGTACTTGTCTTGATGTTCAAAGAATTTGCCCATGCAGACATAAACTGGTTGGAATTTTATAATATATTATCCGGTTACGTAGGACTGATCTGTACGGTTGCTTTCACCTGCTCCATGATTTACCTGATACAGCGCTATAAAAAAGAGAAACAACTGAAGAAAGCGAAAGAAGCCGAAATGAGCAACGGGATAAAATTTACGGGAGAAGGTATGGAGCCAACTACTTTTTCACAAATTTGATAAAAGGTGGACGATGAAAATAATAGGACTATATTTGAAATTCTCCTTCCTTCTATCTCTAATACTAACGACTTCCCGGATAACGGCACAGAATCTGCCCGATGGCATACAATATAAAATCACCGGGCGTCTATTAATGGATGGAGGAGTGTATCTGAAGAATCCGAATAACTTTGGCAACGGCACGGAATTTAATGACCTTCGCATCGGTGTAAAAGCTACCTATCAGAACTGGGGAATGAAACTGGAAATGGGATATGCCGGAAACAAAGTAGCCATCAAAGATGCTTTTGCCACCTATTCCTATAAGAATAGTTCCATTCAGATAGGACAATTCTATGAGCCATTCAGTCTCGATATGATTTGTAGTACATTTGATCTTCGCTTCAACCAATCTCCGGGAGCTGTGCTGGCATTGACAAATAGCCGACGTATGGGAGTAGCCTATTCCTATCGTACCCAATATTACTATCTGTGTGGCGGATTCTTTACCGATAATGATTTGAGCAACCTGAAAAACGCATCGCAAGGATATGCCATTGACGGACGTTTGGTTTACCGTCCACTTTATGAGCAAGCGAAACTGGTACATATAGGATTAGCAGCTATCCATCGTACACCGGACGGCACGCTTCCCGAAGATGAGAACAGGAATACGTTTACTTATAAATCTCCGGGCGTGAGCACGATTGATAATCGTACATTAATACAAGCAGATGTAGATCATGCAGCATCCCAATTTAAAATAGGAACCGAACTGCTAATTTACTATCATAAATTCTTTCTTCAGGGTGAATACATCCGCGCCCATGTAAAACGGGAAAAGGGTTTTGAGAACTATACGGCACAAGGAGCTTATCTGCAATGTTCCTGGCTATTGTTGGGACAGAATTATCTGTATGACGAAGAAGTAGCCTGTCCCGGAAGACCGGAAGGAAAAGCACTCGAACTATGTGCCCGTTTCAATTATCTCTCTCTGAATGATGCCGGAATAAAAGGCGGAACACAGAAAGACCTCTCCTTCGGATTGAATTACTATATCAATAAACACATTGCTGTCAAATTGAATTATAGCTACTTCATCCCCGGCTCGCATATCAAAGAGATCGAAAGCACAAACTTTAGTGTAGTACAGGGACGTTTTCAATTCATATTCTAGTACTTGGCAGTTCCGTTCGAATAAAGCTATAATAAAGAATAGGAAGGTGTATTGTATACTAGTTTTACTAAATGTTTCAAAGACATATCGAGAGCACTGCCGACTCAATATGCAGAACCGTATGTAAAAAGTAAAAAATAAGAAGACAGAAAAAACTGGAATGTTCTAGGTAAATCTCCTTTATTGTTCGTAATAGACAATAAAGGAGATTTTTTGCATTGGTTATTTTTTCTATAGTTTCTGTTACCAGTTTGCCAACCTGGGTGGAATAGAAAGTATAGTTTTAGAAAGAACTTCAATAAACAGAATAATTAAAATATAACATAGTTTAGTGATATGAATATAGTAGGAGTTTTATCAGGTAAAAGAAAATGTTTGTTAGCAATAGCTATTGCATTTTCGACATTCGGGAATGCCCAATTAGTAACCTATCCGGAAGGATTGAACACTGGTATGCCACATAATGATGATTATACAGTCAAAGTACGTGAAGCAGGTGGTGAATGGAAAGATGTATTCGAATATGAAGTCCAAGTAGATATGGATCGGGTACAATCTGCTTCAATGGTACAGTTTGATATAGGCAGTCCCGTAGAAGTGATGGTGAAAAAGAACAATGGCACCATTCAGGATGTGAAAATCCGTCCGTTAGCAATAGGTATACAACATACGGTAAACCACAATGCTATCTTTTTTACACTCACTAGACCTCAATGCCTGTCGATTGAGTTTAACGGTGATCGTTTGCATAATCTTCATTTGTTTGCTAATCCTTTGGAAACAGAAACTTATACTGAAAGCAGTGACAAAGTAATGTATTTCGGACCGGGTGTCCATCGTCCGAAAGATTTGCCGAACACACAGATACAGATTCCTTCCAATACTACTGTTTATTTAGCTCCCGGAGCTGTTGTAAAAGCTAAATTATTGATTGACAAAGCTGAAAATGTACGCATTGTCGGGCGTGGTATTCTCGACCATCCGATCCGTGGAATAGAAGTTACCCATTCTAAAAATATATGGATTGACGGTATTACAGTTATAAATCCAGATCACTATACAGTATTTGGTGGTGAGTCTACAGGGTTGACCATCAATAATTTAAAGTCTTTTAGTTGTAAAGGATGGAGTGATGGCATAGATCTGATGTGTTGCAGTGACGTATTAATAGACAATGTTTTTATGCGGAACAGTGATGATTGTATTGCCATCTATGCCCATCGCTGGAACTATTACGGAGGAAGTCGTAACGTGACTTTACAGAATTCAATCCTTTGGGCGGATATTGCTCATCCGATCAACATTGGAGGACACGGTAACCCGGACGATAAGGTTGGAGAGATTCTTGAGAATATAACTGTCCGTAATGTCGATATTCTGGAACATGATGAAGATGATCTTCTTTATCAGGGCTGTATGGCAGTGGATTGCGGTGATAAAAACTTGGTACGCAAAGTATTATTTGAGGATATCCGTGTAGAGAATATCCAGGAGGGAAGATTGTTTCATATTAATGTTCGTTTCAATTCAAAGTATGATAAGCAACCCGGCCGGGGAATTGAAGATATTATTTTTCGGAATATCATTTATAATGGAGTAGGGGAGAATCCATCTCTATTGAAAGGGTTTGATAAAGAACGTTCCGTCAAGAATATCATCTTCGATAATGTGATTATCAACGGCATGAAGATGAAAAATATAGATGATTTTATCACGAATGAATACATAAAGAATATCACAGTCAAATAGCATAATCTGGTATATGAAGTATGAATGGAAAAATCTCTTTGTATTAGGTGCAAACTTCTTTTCTTCTAATATCAAACTTTCTTTAGGTTAAACATAAACTATAAATGCAAGTTTCATTTATATAATTAGAACTTGCAATTATATAAATGAAACTTTCGTTTTTATAATCAAAGCTTGCAATTATAGATTTCTATTAGATAAGAGTAACTTTAGTATTAGAAGGAAAGAACTTTGCAATAGGAAGATAATAACTTATCTATTAATAGATGAGAGCAAAGCTGCACTGGAATCAGAATTAAGGAGTCTGGAAGAGAACCATGAGTATAAATACAAGAGTTTTATTCCCGGGTTTATGCTAATCAAAGTAAATGTTTCATTCACTTTGAACTCCTTTTTATTACTAAATACTATCTTTGCTTATCACTTGTATAAAAAACGAATCGCACTATGATTAACAAAATTATATGGATTATTGGGATTGTATGGATTGGGAATATTCAAAATGGAGTGCAAGCGCAACGACGTAACTTTATCCATCCCGGAATCACCTATACCCAAGGTGATTTAGACCGGATGAAAGCTATGGTCAAGGCGAAACATGAGCCTTATTATTCTACTTTTCTGAAATTAAAGGAATCTCCCTATTCTTCACTCAATACGCAAGTTATCAATCGGGGAAAACAAATCAGAGAAGGACGTTTTAATGCTACTATCGGAGTAGATGGCAGGCGGGCACATGACTTAGCATTGCTTTGGCATCTGACGGGCGATGAGGCTTATGCCCGTAAAGCGGTCGAATATCTGAATGCTAATTCTTATTATACCAATACAAGTAGTCGTGGAACAGGACCATTAGATAACGGAAAGATTTACCTTTTAATTGATGCCGCCGAATTAATGCGTGATTATTCCGGTTGGAAAGTAGAAGACCAGCAACGTTTTAAAAATATGTTGGTCTATCCTGGATATAGCAATACGGAAGATTTCTCTTCCAAATATGCAAATTACTGGGATGATTCAAAGAACGGAGTTACATTCTATTGGAATATTTTTAATTTCGATGCCGCAAGGTTTGGTAATCAAGGACTTTTCGCTGCTCGTGGAATGATGGCAATGGGGATTTACTTAGATAACGAAGTAATGTATGACCGTGCTTACCGTTATTTATTGGGAATGAAGCATCGACCGGATGATTTACCTTATCCTTCAGGACCGACGGTCACTAGCAAAGAACCGATTAAGAAATCACCAACCATGCTTGATTATAAATTGGAAGGAAGAGAAAACAAGATTTCAGATTATGGATACGATGAACAGCTACAGTATTATATCTATCCAAACGGTCAATGTCAGGAGTCGAGTCGCGACCAGGGACATGTATTGGCAGGTATCCACAATTATGTAGCTATCGCAGAAATGGCATGGAATCAGGGAGATTCTTTGTATAATTGTCTCAATAACCGTTTGCTTCTTGGTTTGGAATGGAACTATCGTTATAACCTCTCTAAAGTCCAGACCTATGAAGAGCAAAAAGAGCCTTGGGAACCGACAAGTTATAGTAAGAATTCAAATGAAGTTACCTTTGAGAACGGAAAATTTCTCCAGATAAAAAGCCGTAGTGGACGTTGGGAATCCGTAGCCGTATCTCCTCACGGACGTGGAGACGTAGCAGGTAGTGGCGGAACTCGTGAAATGGCATTGGCGCATTATGCAGTACGTGCTGGATTGCCGGAGAACAACTATACCTGGTTGAAACGTTACCGTGATTATATGATAGAACATCACGGTTGCGAAAACTGGGGGATAGCACCCAACTGGTTTTATGAATGGACTGGCTGGGGAACATTGACCAAGCGATTGACTCCCTGGATGGCAGGCGATCCCGTTTCTTTCTCTACGGGAAAGCGTGTATCAGGAATTCATTTGCTACCTTGTGAAATATCGGCTGCCGATTACGATTATTATTGTCTTGCGGAAGATCCCGAAGGGCATACCTATCACAATGTAGGAAAGAAACGTGGCAACGAATACAGACCTGACGGAGCAGTAGAGCTACGAAAAGAAGAAGATAATTACGTCGTTACCCAAATAGAAGATGGAGAATGGATGAATTATACTGTAAGTATTCCTACCGATGGAGATTATACCGTTTATCTTGTTTATCAATCAAAAGGAAATTCTTTATTGTCCGTAGCTTCTGATTCAGAAGTAAAGACAGAACCCATGCAATTACCCAGTTCTATACAATGGACGGAAAGAGAAATAGGAAAACTCACTCTTCCCGCAGGAGCTTGTGTACTTCGTTTACAGATAGAGCAAGCCGGAGATAAACTCGAAATTCAGAAAATAATAGTAAAGTAGGATAAGGGGATTTGATTCTTCGTTCGTACTTAATAATAGTACTACAAAAAAAGATGGCCATGAAAATTCGAATATGTTTGTTAATCATACTAATGGGATTATTGTATCCGGGTTATATTAGCTCGCAAGAATCCCCTTATGTATTCCGCCAGATTGGAGTTGTCGAAGGATTACCGGATAACTATGTAAAAAGCGTTTTCCCCATTCCCGACGGACGTATCGGTGTGCGAAGTACTGTGTTATTAAGCCTGTATGATGGTGCGAACTATTCAAATTTCCCTTTCAATATTCATGGCGAATATTCGATAGCATATAACCATATTATTCCCGAACAATATATTGATGCCGACAAACGTTTGTGGATGAAAGAACGCAAGAGCCTACGCGTCTTCGATTTGACTACCGAACAGTACATCTATAACGTAGATTCTTTATTTCAACAATTCGGCTTAAAGGATAAAGTGGCGGACCTGATTATTGATTCAGAGAAACATTGTTGGTTTCTGACGCCGGGTTCCTCTGTCTATATGTACGATGCAGAGACAAAGTCAATCGAACAGGTTTGCAGGAATGATGAGTTTATGGAATACTATGGAGGATTACTCGGAGTAGAAAGTCATGGAAAATACAGTTGGATGGTTCATCAGAAAGGGGCTATCCGTTGCTACGATTTGGAAAAGAAACGTTTCGTGCATCAACTTGATTTCCTGAAAGACCAACTGAAACCGGATGACCGTGTGGTTTTGAAGATACTCGATAATGGTGACTTTTGGTTGATGTGGGATCGTGGAGTAGGCTATTATGATGTCTATAATAAAAAATGGAACCAAATTTCAGGTATCCAACTCGGACACTATTCATGGTTTACTTCTATGGATGTGGATAAAGGTGGAAATGCATGGGTAGGAACCGTTATTGATGGATTCTATATCATTGATATGCACAATTTCTCTGTAACCCGGACACTGGATATTCCTTTATTATCAGGTAATACAGTACGAAACGGTATTCAAAGCATCTATTGCGACCGGGAAAATAATTCCGTTTGGATAGGACTTTATAATCAGGGAATGTGTTATTATCATCCCAGCATGAATAAAATAGTGCTGTACAATAAGAAGATGATAAATGGCGACTGGAAAGGAGAGGAAATCCGTTGTATGCTCGAAACATCTAAAGGAGAAATTCTGATGGGTACTACGCAGGGTGTCTATCGCTATGAACCGGAGACTAAAAGCATGAACAGATTCTATCATGAATTCAGTCAGAAGAATTGCCGTGTACTTTATGAGGATAGCAAGAAGCGTGTTTGGGTCGGAACATACCACGATGGGCTCTACTGCATAGATCATGGAAAGGTACAATCTTACGATTATCCCGATACGGATTATCAGAATGAATTGGATTTCAGTAATATCCGTGTCATGGTCGAAGATTCTTCCGGTCGATTGTGGGTAAGTATATATGGGGGTGTAGGATTATTTAATCCTGAAAACGGGCAAATAAACTTATTGTCCGAACAGTTTCCCGAACTCAAAAAATACAAAGTAGCGAATGCATTGGCCATAGATAATCAATCCCGGTTGGTCGTAGGCAGTGATAACGGACTCTACATTTACGATCCTGCAACGAATAAAATATGGATACCGGAGGAAGATGGCCAGGCTAATTCTATATTCAATCAGGGAAGTATCAAGTATAATCAGATACTCAAAGACCATGAGGGAACTTTATGGTTTGCTACACAATATGGCTTGAGCGTTTTGACTTACAATGGGCAAAGCTACACATTAGGGAAAGAAGAAGGTCTGTCTAAAGCTATCCTGAACGTAGTGGAAGATAAGAACCATGATATATGGATTTCGACAGTCACTTCTATTTATAAGATAAAAGTAGACAGAAGAGCAGATAAATACAGCTTTCATGTAATCAGCTGTCTGTCGGAAGATGAAATCCGTCAGGATGATTTATATAGTTTCCCTTCGTTAATGACCAGGGACAATCAGCTTTTCCTGGGGCTGATGAACGGCTTTATCGCTTTCTCACCAGAAAACATGATAGATAATCAGTGCCTCAATCGTCCTCTGTTTACCTCATTCCGCTTGTTTAATGTTCCGGTTGTTTCGGGCGAAACATATAACGGACGTGTCTTATTTGATAAAGCATTAAGTTATTCGGGCGAAGTACAATTAAAATATGATGAGAACTATATTACACTTGAGTTCTCCGGTCTGAACTTCCCTAATCCTTCTCAAACCTCTTTCCGTTACCAACTGGAAGGATTTGACAAAGAATGGACGGAAACCCTTTTTGAGAATGGACAAGGACGTGTGGTCTATAATAATCTCCCTTCGGGCGAATACATTTTCCGTGTGTCCGCTGCCGGAAACGACCGGATATGGGGACCGGAGTCTGCATTCAAAATTGTAATTCATCCCCCGTTCTGGGATACACTGGCCGCTCGTTTTTTCTATGCAATTTTAGTTATTCTCTTAATCTTCGGGTTGATCTACGTAATAAACCGCCGCAACCGGCAGAAGATGATTCGTATGCAAGAAGAGGAAGCGTTGAAGCAGAAAGAAGAACTGGATCAGATGAAATTCCGCTTCTTCACAAATATAAGCCATGAACTCCGCACTCCGCTGACATTGATTATCACGCCATTAGACATGGTGATACGTCGATTGACAGACGATGCGATGAAAAAACAACTGAATACCATCTATAAGAATGCTCAAAACCTATTGTCATTGGTGAATCAGCTACTCGATTTCCGCAAACTGGAAATGAAAGGAGAGAGGTTGCATCTGATGAACGGCGATATGGAGGAATTTATTGTTTCTGCCTATAACAACTTCATGCCAATGGCAGTAGAGAAGCACCTTAACTTTGTGAACCAATCGGAACATAGAGCGCTTTATATGTTCTTCGACCGGGATAAGGTACATAAGATTGTGAATAATCTTTTGTCCAATGCCTTCAAATATACGCCGGAAGGCGGGACGGTCGACTTACTGCTTGCAACAGAAGAAATAGAAGGAAGAAACTACGTGAGAATATCCGTATCCGACACTGGAATCGGAATATCCGAATCAGACCTTCCTTATATCTTCGACCGTTTCTATCAGGTAGGAAATGAAGGAGACGAAAAAATAGGTAGTGGCATCGGACTTCATTTGGTAAGGGAATATGTAAATATACATGGTGGCCGTATTAAAGTGGACAGCCGGATAGATCGTGGATCAGTATTCACCGTTTGGTTGCCGATGGACCTGAAACCGGAACCGGACGAACTGCCGGAAGAAATCATCGGAACGGAAGCATCAGATGTTAAAGAGAAAGAAACCACTACATCTACAGTCGATGATAACCTGAAGAAACTGTTGTTAGTGGAGGACAATCAGGAATTCCGTACTTTCCTGAAAGAACAGCTGGAAGATTTCTATCAGATTATTGAAGCGGCAGACGGCGAGGAAGGAGAGCGGAAAGCGATAGAGGAAAACCCGAACTTGATTATCAGTGACATCATGATGCCAAAAGTAGACGGTATCGAGCTTTGCCGTCGGATCAAGACGAACGTGCAGACATCCCATATACCTGTGATATTATTGACAGCCCGTACTGCCGATGACATCAAGATTAACAGCTATGAAGTAGGAGCAGACTCTTATATGTCGAAACCTTTCAACTTTGATATGCTGATGGTACGCATTGAAAAGCTGATAGAGCAGCAGGAAAAGAGAAAACAAGAATTCCGTAAGAACATAGAAGTAAATCCGAGTGCTATCACCATTACTTCAGTAGACGAGCAGCTCATACAGAAGTGTCTGGAATACATAGAAAAGAACATGGATAATCCGGAATATGGCGTAGAAGAATTGAGTGGCGATCTGGGGATGGTGCGTATGAGCCTTTACCGTAAGTTACAATCCATCACCGGACACACACCGACAGACTTTATTCGCAGCATCCGTTTGAAACGGGCGGCACAATTATTACAAGGAAGTCAGTTGCCGATTGTTGAAATAGCGAACCGGGTAGGATTCAGTTCACCCAGCTATTTCTCGAAGTGTTTTAGAGATATGTTCGGTATGCTTCCCAAGCAATATGCCGAGGAATCGGGAAGAAAAGAATGACATTGTGCCTGTGTTTGTAGTTTAATTATTACATTTGCGCTGAATAAGTGAGATAATTGTAAGTTCTTGTTCACATTGGGGCAGAAGAAGTTTTATTTTATAATATATGTTGATATGAAAGTATTAGTTTTAATTTCATTGGTAGGAGGTTTGATGTTATCCTCTTGCGGAGGTAGCAGTTCAAAAAATAATGCAAATGTTAAGGAGGTAAATCCTGCAGATACCATCTATTTGGGAGACTTACGTGAAAAATTTGCAAATGATAGTGTTTTCTTTAAAATAGTGGCACCGGATTTGATGTTGATGGATTATCAGTATCTTTGGGCCGTAACAGAATCGGAAGCAGTAGAGAAAGGACTGACAAAAGAATACTATAAACGTGTGAAGAAAGAAATCACCGATACGAATGAAGCGATCAAAAGAGGTGTGATGAAAGGTGCGAACGTAAAACGTATACCGGATTTCCAGGCATCACAGGAAAATAAATAATGAATCCTTCCGGATGAAAGCTTTCATCCATGCAAATATAAGAACAGGGGAGTCGTCAAATGTAACGACCTCCCCTTTTTTATTGGTGTGACGGTTAGATTTATCCCGATGAAATGGGAAGTTTTTGCAAAAATACACGCTTGTTACGATAGTTTTGTTATCTGTTACTTTTGTGATATTTGAATTTGAAACTTGTTCCTACTTTTGTATCATCGTTAAACGGATAAATTTAATGCCATGAATAAACAGCAGACTACATTTGACGACTTCTTCTCCGAATGCTACCTTAAATATAGGGAGTATATCAAAAATTATATCGCTATCCGCATTTGCCATCCGCACGAAGCGGAAGATCTGGCACAGGATGTCTTTGTCCGCTTATGGGAACACAGGGCATTCGTGAATAAAGACACTGTCTGGTCTTTGCTCTTCACCATCGCCCGCAATATCGTAACGGACAAGATACGTCGTTATTATAAGCAGGAAGATTTCGTCGCCTACGTATATAATAGGATGGAAGACACCAGTCGGAATACCACAGAAGATACCATTCATTTTCGTGAACTAAAGAAGATGCACGACCAGGTAATGGAAACTCTTCCTGTCAAACGCCGTCAGATTTATGAACTTAGTTTCAATCATGAACTCTCTTGTCCTGCCATTGCAGGAAAGCTGTCCTTATCTCCCCGTACAGTAGAATGTCAATTATTACTGGCTCGTAAAACGGTTCGTACTTATTTGAAAAATGAATTCTCCAAAGTCGGTTAGATACCAGATTCGGAAAAACACATATTAACTTTAACAATTTAATAGTATTATGGAAATTAAATCCAAATTCTTATGTTCAAAAGGAGTCGCATTGGCTTTCGCCATGCTGCTGGGTGGTTCGCCCGGTGTATTGCTCTATGCAAATGATTCTGTAGAAGAGAGTTTGATGGTAGCCCAGGCAGGGCGTACCATCAAAGGACTTGTTACGGACGCGAATGGTGAACCGCTGATTGGTTGTAATGTGGTGGTCGTAGGAAGCAATGCAGGGGTAATTACCGATATTGACGGTCGGTTCGCGCTGAATGTTCCTGCGGATGCAAAACAAATTAGAATTACTTATATCGGGTATGCAGATCAGATTGTCAATTTGAATGGGCGGTCAGATTTCAAGGTTGTGTTGAAAGAAGATAATAATGCATTGGACGAAGTGGTGGTAGTAGGTTATGGTACGCAGAAAAAAGCGACGTTGACAGGGGCGGTAGAACAAATTGGTAGCCAGGTATTGGAAAGTCGTGCCATTACCAATGTCGGTGCTGCTTTGCAAGGAGCTACTCCGGGATTGGTGGTCACTCGTTCTTCTTCACGTCCGGGTAATGAAGGATTAAATTTTCAGATTCGTGGTTTGACATCTGTCAATGGCGGTAGTCCGTTGATTATTGTGGATGGAGTACCCGTATTGAATTCAGAGTCATTTCAAAATCTAAATTCGGATGATATTGAGAATATTAGTGTATTGAAAGACGGTTCAGCTTCCATTTACGGTGCAAAAGCAGCTAATGGTGTTATATTGGTAACTACCAAAAAAGGTAAAGGCAAGACAACGGTAGATTATGGCTTCAATATGCGTTTCACTACCAATGGTATTATGGCTTTTTCTCCCAGTATGCAGGAATATGCCACCATGTGGTTGGAAGCCAATAAAGAAATGCCGGAACATGACTGGTGGGGCTGGGGAGAAGAAAACCTGAAAAAGATGGCTCAAGGCATTGAAGGAATTTACGAGTCGACTGTAGCCGATTGGGGTACAATGTTTGTGGGCAATGCCAATCGCTTGGATGAATTGTTTGCCCGTCGTTATTCTTATCAGCATAATTTGAGTGTAGCAGGTTCTACGGATAAATCTGATTACCGTATTTCTTTGGCTTATGCTGATAATCAAGCCAATTTGGCCACTGCCTATGACGGGCAGAAACAGTTGAACTTGCGTTTGAATTATGGAATCAAATTGACTGATTGGTTCAAATTGGAAACTTCGGCAAGTATGATTAAAACAAATACTGAAACACCGACACATGGTATCGACCGTACACTTTACGGAAATGATGCTCCGTTTTTTCCGGCTAAGAATCCCTATGGACAATGGTATGCCAACTTTGGTAATGTGGGCGACCGCAATGCGGCGGCAGCTACAACAGATGGAGGACGTGACGAGAGGGAAAAACTGACTACCCGTGTCGATTTCAAAGCATTGGTGGATATTTGGAAAGGAATCACTTTCGAGGGTACTGCTTCCTTTCAAAATGAGGAATACCGTAGAGAACGCTATTCGCTTCCGGTACAGTGTTACAATTGGTTCGGCGAGCAGACGGCGAAGTTAGTATATGAAACAACACAAACCCTTAGTACTCCGCAAGATGTGATGAACTTTAAAGATTCTCATCAGCCGGGATATTTGGTACAGGCAAATAATGCCCGGTATCAGTACTATTCAGGGTTATTGAAATATAAGCGTACATTTGCCGAAGTACATAATATAGATGCTATGTTCGGTATCAGTGCCGAGAAGTGGGTAAATAAAAAAGTCGTTACCGCCCGTGAGAAGTTTGAGGATGCCGGAATTTACGATTTGAATTTGGCTACGGGTACACAGGGTAACGGTGGAGGAAAGACTCATAATGGTACCTATTCATATATTGCCCGTTTGAATTATAACTATGCGGAAAAATATATGGTTGAATTGATGGGGCGTCGTGACGGAAATTCCAAGTTTGCTCCCGGTTATCGTTTTAAGAGCTTCGGTTCCGTTTCTTTGGGCTGGGCGTTCTCGGAAGAACAATTTGTAGAATTTTTAAAACCTGTTCTTTCTTTTGGTAAGTTGCGTTTAAGTTACGGTAGTTCGGGTAATGATGTCGGGCTGGGTGATTACGATTATGTGTCTACTGTCTCTCTTGGAACAGCCGGTTTTGGAACTATACCTGCTAATCAAGTATCTTCAGGTTTTGGCGGTTTAATTTCTTATGACCGTACTTGGGAGAAAGTTTCACAGAAAAACTTTGGTATCGATCTTAACTTTTTCGATAATCGTTTGAAAGCTACATTCGATTATTTTATAAAAGATAATACCGGTATGTTGGTAAATGTCACATATCCGGGTGTTTTAGGAGGTAAAGCTCCTAAAACGAATAGTGGTCATTTGAATGTAAAAGGTTGGGAGTTCACTATTGGATGGCGCGATCAGATTAAAGACTTTTCTTACTATGCCAACTTTAATATTGGTGATACAAAGAGTCTGTTGAAAGAGATGGAAGGAGCAGATTCTTATGGGGCTGGTTGGAATGCAGCCGTGAATGGGTATCCTTTGAATTCGTACTTCCTTTATCGTACAGATGGTTACTTTAAAGATCAGGCAGAAGTAGACCGCTATTATGCACTCTATGGAGAGGGTAAAGAAGATCTGACTGGTGTAGGAGCAGGAAGTGCAAGCCGGTTGCGTCCGGGTGATACCAAACGTTTGGATTTGAATGGTGATTATAAGATTTCCGGTGCAGGGAATGAGAATAGCGATTTGCAATATCTCGGTGACTCCAATCCACATTTTGTTTTCGGTTTCACATTGGGAGGATCATGGAAAGGTTTTGATGTGAACGCGATGTTCCAAGGTGTCGGTAAGCAGTATGTTATCCGTAATGACTGGATGGCTTATCCTTTTCAAACACGTACTGCCAATCAGAATCCGACATATTTGGGCAAAACATGGACAGAGAGCAATCCGAATGCGGAATTCCCTCGTCTGACTACTAATGCGAATCTTGCACGCTGGAATTATCAGAATAACGACTTTATGATGCAGAATAACCGCTATATCCGTTTGAAAACATTAATAGTCGGCTACACATTGCCGCAGATTTGGACGCGCAAGGTGAAACTGGAAAAAGTGCGTGTTTACTTCTCTGGTAATGATTTATGGGAAGCTACCAGTATTCGAGACGGTTTCGACCCGGAAATGGGAGCAGCCTCCAACAACAGTGGATACCCGTTTGCACGTACTTGGTCGTTCGGTCTGAACATCACTTTATAGTAGCTATGGAAAATTAAATACAGAACAGAAGATATGAAAAAGATAACGAACTATATATTAATTTGTACCTGCGCATTGGGATTTTCTTCATGCGTGAATACGTTCCTTGATTTGGAACCCCTAGATGCCAAGACAGATGTGATTTATTTCAAGACACCGGAACATTTCCGTGAATATGCTAACGGGCTTTACGGGCAATTATTGGGATGGCAGTCTTCTTATGGAAGTATATTCGATCACATGGATGCGGCATCCGATCTTTCTACTTGTTTCAGATATTCGTATGGTGTGGGAACCGGTGTGATGGGAGTTCCTAATGACGATAGTCGTTGGGGTAATTGCTATGGCAATATTCGTGCCACTAATCACATGTTTGAAAGAGCTGTTTCTTCCTATACAGGTAATTTGGCAGATATTAAAAAAGAATTAGCCGAAGGTCATTTTTTTCGTGCCTACAACTACTTTTACTTATTGAAGTTTTTTGGCGGAGTGCCTGTCGTTACGAAGGTTCTCGACGTGACTTCACCGGAGTTATATGGAAAACGTAACAGTCGTTATGAAGTTGTCGATTTGATTTTGTCCGACTTGGATGAAGCTATCGCAGGATTGCCGTTGGAACAGAATATCACTTCTGCCGACAAAGGCAAAATTAGCAAACAGGCTGCACAGGCTTTTAAGGCTCGTGTGTTACTTTATGAAGCTACCTGGCGTAAGTACAATGGCACTTCTACTGATTTTGAAGGTTCTGCCGGTCCGGCTTCCGATCAGGTAAATACTTTCCTGGAAGAATCTGTTCAACTATCCGAAACAGTGATGGGAGATGCTGCTTATTCCCTTTGGAATTATAACAATGTAGCAGCTATGAGAAATATGAGCAATCGTTACCTGTTTAATATTGAAGAAGAAGCTAGTAATCCTGCCGGTGCCGGAAGAGCGACGAACAAGGAATTTATCATCGCTTCTGTATATAGTCAGGAAACGCGTAAAGGACAGGTAGATTTGAATCGGGTGATTTATACGGATATGCGTCCCAGCCGGAAATTGATTGATATGTTTTTATGCACTGACGGGCTTCCGGTCAGCATGTCTGATAAGTTCCAGGGATATAAGAATCCGGGAGATGAATTTCAGAATCGGGATTTCCGTTTGACTTCTTATGTAGGTTCATATGCTACGAGCCTGACAGTTGAGAACTGTGGGTATGGTGTTTCCAAGTTTGCTATTACCGATATTCAACGCCAAAGTAAAGATGAATCGGCCAATTATCCGGTACTTCGGTTAGCAGAAGTATACTTGAACTATGCCGAAGCTGTGATGGAGCGTTATGGTGAAATATCGGATGACCAGTTGAATAAATCTATCAATAAGATCCGTGCTCGTGCTGGAATTGCCAACTTGACAAATGCATTGGCAAAGCGAATTCAGGAAGGGGTACCGGCAAATGCGAATAAGACAGTCAATCAGGTGATGCTGGATGAGATCCGTCGTGAACGTGCATTGGAACTCTATATGGAAGGTTTCCGTTGTGACGACCTGAAACGTTGGGGTATTGCGGAAGAGAATCTGAATGAGTCTCGTTGCGGTGCGGTGGTAGGTAATGCTAGTTATCCTACAGCATTTGTAGACGAAAACGGGAATGCTACCAGTGCTTTCAATCCGGCTATTTTTACGAAAGGAACGGAAGTTGTAGAAACAGGTAAAGGTAAGTTACCTTGTGTAGTGCTTCTCAAATCATCTGACTGTGCATTTACTAAAGGAGATTATTTGTGGGCGATTCCAAGAAATCAAATCAATCTGAATTCGAATCTGGTACAAAATCCGGGATATTAATCATTCAATTGTTTAACGTATAATACCATAGATTATATGAAGTTTTTATTCAAATATACATTTCACTTGGCAATACTTGCTTATGTTTCCGCACTTTTCTCCGGTTGTGAGCAAGACCCCAAGTACAGAGTTTATGATTATCCTGTGCCGGTAGTGGAGAGTATATATCCCACAGACGGATATGTCACTACGCAGGTTGTTATTACAGGAACCAATTTCGGTGATCGTGCTGAAGCAGTGAAAGTTTTCTTCGGTGAAGCCCAATCCAATAAAGTGCTCGACTGCAAGAACAACCGTTTGGTAGTGGAGGTGCCGGAAACGGCAGTAACAGGCAATCTGTCTTTACAGATTTATAATAAAAAGGTGGAGAATATCGGTCATTATACAGTACTACCTACACCACGTGTCATTACAGTGACTTCTGATAGTGAAGACGGTGAAGGGGTAGCCGATACGGGAGACAAGGTTACTATAACAGGTGAAAACTTTGGTACGGATCCATCCGATATTTCTGTTAGTTTCAATGGAACGCCGGCCGAATTTGAGCTGGTGGATGAGTCTACTATTGTTGCGACAACTCCTGCTGATTATCAGACAGGTAGTGTGACTGTGACTATTCACGGATATACAATGACAGGTGGTGCAATGTTCAATCCTAATTCGAAGGGTGATGTGACAGTGCTTTATCTTCAAAACTATAAGCAGCCGTTTGCCAAGGCAAATGATGAAAGTTGGAAGAACGGTGAATGGTGGACTCCGGCAGTGTGGAATCAAAATGCAGCATCGTTCAATGCAAAAGGCAATACGACTGTTTCCGGAATGCAATATAAATCAGAAGAAGGCTTAACGTTAGCATTCCAGAATGGATGGGATAAAGAAGCTTATACGAATGGGAAAATGTGGCAGGTTGCTACGCTCCGTCCTGGTAAATACAGACTGGAAGTCACTTATGCATATACATTGGTAGTTACTGATGCGGGGAACTTTATTTCCGTATTGATAGCTAAAGGAGATAGTGAAAGTGATATACCGAATGTCGCTGATCTTGAGCAATTAAATGGAGTTTATGTGGCCTATGATAAAATGGGAACAGCGAATGATTCGGGTACGTTGGTTACACCTTCATTTGAAGTAACGGAGACAACGGACGTTGTTATTGGATTCCTGACTTCATTGGCAAAGGGTAATTCATACTTTAAGGTGACAGAATTGAAATTGATTCTTGAATAATGTGGAAAAGAAAAAAGAGTAATCCATCATGATAATATAATTAAGATTATGAAGAAAATATATAACTATCTGTTTCCCGTTTTTCTCTCGTTTTTCGCATTAGCTGCTTGTGACGAGGACAATGAAGAAATTGTTCCAATGAGTTACACTGATCCTGTGGCGACCGTAACAAAGATAGAACCCGTCGAAGGATATGTTGGAAATGAATTTACCATTAATGGTGATGATTTTGGAATCAGAACCGAAGATGTAAAAGTATTTATCGGTTCCCAGGAGGCAACAGTCATCTCCTGTGCCGATGATGCTATTCTAGCGAAAGTGCCGCAATTGGCTACAAACGGAAAAATAACTGTTGAAGTCTTCGGACAACGTGTAGAAACTGATCTTGTTTATCGTGTACTTGGTAAACCGGGTGTTAGCGCAGTGAAACCTTCTTATGGTTTTCCCGGTACCAGTATTGTTTTCGAAGGACAAGAGTTTGTGTCTTCCAAAACATTATATACTTTGACTTTCGGAACTTCTACGGATAAGGCAGAGATTGTGGGAACGCCTACTGATACCGAATTTACAGCAAAAGTTCCCGAGACGGCTGTCAGTGGAGTCATGACACTTGTTATGGCAGAACAAACGATTGATTTGACTTCTTATCCTTTCACGGTGTTGAAGCATGCAACGCTTGATATTCCTAAGGAAGACGAACCGGTTACATCAGGTTTTGCTGGCAGTAAATTTGCAATAACAGGAACCAATCTTGTGCAAGAATTGCTGGATAAGTCTGTTGAAGGGTTGGAGCCTTTGAAAGTAACTTTTTCTAAAGCTGGCGGAGAACCTGTAGAAGCTGTAATAGATACAGATAATTTGACGGATAAGAGTATTCCACTCACTGTACCTGCTTCGTTGGAAGCTGGAGATTATACAATTACTGTCATTACTCCGTTTGAAACTATCGGGACACAGTTGAAATATACGGTATTACCGATGCCTACAGTAACAGGCATTTCAACGAAAGCCGGATATATTAATACGGAAGTAACGATCATTGGTCAGAACTTTGGTACGAAAGCTGAAAATATTCAGGTCTTTTTCGGAGAAACAGTTTGTGATAAAGTGACACTGAATGATAAAGGTAATATCGTAGTGAATGTTCCCAAAGGAGTTTCATCGGAAGCTCCGGTGAAGATTAAGCTGATAATTCAGGGTAAGGAAATAGAGATGGGCGAATCGGGCACATTTGAGGTTTGGGAAACTCCGGAAATCACTTCTGTTGAAACACCGTATATTTATCCTTATGGTACATTAGTAAAAGCCGGGCAGGAAATAACATTTACAGGAAAAGGTTTTGGAACGGATAAGAATTCTGTTACAGTTACTTTTGAGGGAATATCCGTACCCGTTACGGTTAAAGAGATTACTACGACTTCTATTACTGTAACGGTTCCGCAAGGTTTCAATGGTGGAAAAGTAACAATGGTGTTTGAAGGTATTGCACAACCCGTAGAGAGTGATATGTTACAACCTCTGCCGGTGGATGGAGATATTTCTCAATATGTACTCATGAACTATAAACAGCCTTTTGAATATGTAAAAGAAGGTGGGGATAAAGGATTCCATAAAAAAGGAGAGTGGGCAAAAGCTGCTTATTGGATAGTTCAGAACTCTAACTTGACTGCTGGTGAAGGAGGTGCTGCTGTTGATTTGGCATTTAAAACGAAATATGGTGATGGAAGTGATGCAGGTTTGGCTTTACAAACAGATTGGGGATTTGACAATCCTAAAAATGATGGTAAGGTATATCAGACTTCTCATCTTCAAAAAGGAAAATATAAGTTGACGGCACACGTTTATGAATATGACGGCAGAGGTTTTACCGGTTATGTTGCGGTTTGTAAAGGTAACGAGATGGCAAATACGAGTGATATACCAAGTAAGAGTCTGGCAAACGCTTCTATTTCGGGTACGGGTGATGTAGTAGTTGATATTCTTGTTGAAGAGCCTACCGATGTTGTCATTGGTTTTGTATGTACGATTACAGTAAAACAAGGACGGGCTAAGATAGATAATTTCAAATTAGAGTTAGTAGAGCAATAAACTATAATTGGGTGCACCGTAATCAATGGTACGGTGTACCATTAAACCAAAAATATGATGAAAAAGATATATTATATAGCCGTGGTATTCGCTATCCTGTTTTTGGCAGGATGTGGTGACGGCATTGACCTTCCGGGTGTCAATGTGGAAACTGATTTGAATAAAATTCCTCTTCCTGATAATAACGTAAATTTGGAACAGGTTGAACTTAAACCGTCAACGGAACCCATGCTGCATGAAGGGTTGCATACGGAGGAAGACTTCCAGCGTATCCGGGATAAAAAAGCTGCCGGAGAAGAGCCTTGGGTTAGCGCTTATCAATTATTAGTAGAAAGTCAGTTTTCGCAGAAGACGGCAGATACTTATCCTACGGAATGGATTAAACGTGGAGTTTCCGGTGATGAAAATTATATGAATGCAGCCAGAGGGGCCACTATTGCATATCAGCAGGCGCTTCGTTGGAAGATTGAACAGGATGATGAATATGCGGCAAAAGCAGTGGAGAATCTGAATAAGTGGGTACAGACTTGTGTAGGTGTAACAGGTAATACGAATTTATCGCTTGCCGCAGGACTTTATGGTTATGAATTTGCTATTGCCGGTGAATTATTGAGGGATTATGAAGGATGGGATCGTGCGGACTTCGCAGCGTTCCAGAATTGGTTGCTTAAAGTGTTCTATCCTGCTAATGATGATTTCTTGAAACGTCATCACGATACGAATGCGTTACATTATTGGGCTAACTGGTGTCTTTGTAATATAGCGGCTAAAATGGCTATCGGCATTGTAACCGATCGTCGTGATATTTATAATGAAGGTATCGACCATTTGCAGACGGGTGATACAAACGGACGTTTACGTCGTGCTATCTATCACGATTATGCACCGGACTATAACTTTGCTCAATGGCAGGAAAGTGGACGTGACCAAGGGCACACGTTGATGTGTGTCGGATTGATGGGAGTTATTTGTCAGTTGGCATGGAGTCAGGGAGACGATTTCTTTGCTTATGATGACAATCTGTTCATGCGGGCTTGTGAATATGCTGCTTGTTGTAATTACACTAATGAGACTGTACCATATACTACTTATATATGGCAAAAACAGAGTCAATGGGGATATCCGATTCCGGAAGAGCAAACAACACTTGGTGGCGGCAAATGGATCAAACGTGCAATATGGGCATTGCCTTATTATCATTACAAAGGGATAAAAAATATCTCGAATGATAATCTCAAATATACTAAGATAGCTACGGAATATGTAGGAATAGAAGGAGGAGGTGGGTATTATGACGCTAACTCCGGTGGCTATGACGTACTTGGGCTCGGTACGCTGATGTATGCAAGATAAAATGAATAAAATGTGTTAGACTTCGCCACAGATTCGGATATGCCAGTGTGGATGGATTATTTGTTTCAATCTGTGGTGAATTCCAGGACATTAACGGTATTAGTAAAAACTTGAAATGAATAAACTAATAAGAATAGCGCTCACATTTTTACTTGTAATGACCACAGGAGTCATACAAGCAGAAATAGTCATCTATCCGGTACCTCAAGGCATCTATTATGCCCGTCACAATGATGACTATACGGTAAAAGTACGGCAAGTGGGAGAAAAAGACTGGGTAGACCTTTATGAGTATAACGTAAAGGTGGATATGGATACGAAGTCCGATGCCACGATGGTTCAGTTCGACTTTTCAGGGAAAGTGGAAGTATTGGTACAAAAGAACAATGGGGAGATCCGTTCGGCAGTGGTGCGTCCTTTATCCAAAGGTATCCAACCGGAGATTGATGGTAACTTTCTATTGTTTACGATAGATAAACCACAAAAGTTGTCGGTCGAGTTTAATGGAGATCGCCTGAATAATTTGCATGTATTTGCCAATCCTATCATCAAAAATGTGCCGGATAAGAATGATCCGAACGTGATTTATTTTGAAGCTGGAATACATGAACCGACTGATACGGCTGGAAAATGCTTCCGTATTCCCAGTAATACGACGGTTTATTTAGAAGGTGGTGCCGTTTTGAAAGGTTGTCTCACTTGCGACAGTGTAGAGAATGTGAAAATATTGGGACATGGCATGTTGCTTGAACCGCAACAGGGAATTTCGGTTACCTACTCCCGGAATGTACTGATTGATGGAGTTACGGTGGTAAATCCACGGCATTATACTGTCTCTGGGGGACAATCTACCGGAATTACTATTAAAAATCTGAAATCATTCAGCTATCAGGGTTGGAGTGATGGGCTGGATTTTATGTCCTGCTCGGATGTGATGATTGATGATGTGTTTCTTCGTAATTCGGATGATTGTATAGCTCTTTATACGCATCGTTGGAATTATTATGGAGACTGTCGCAATGTTCATGTACTTAATTCTACTCTATGGGCAGATATTGCGCATCCTATCAATATCGGTACACATGGAAATACGGAAACGGGAGATGAAGTTTTGGAAGATATAGTATTCAGGAATATTGATATATTGGAGCATGATGAGGATGATCGTGATTACCAAGGCTGTATGACTATCAATGTAGGGGATCACAACCTGGCACAAAACATTACTTTTGAGGACATTCGTGTGGAACATATTCAGGAAGGACAGTTATTTCATCTTCGGGTGATGTATAATCAAAAATACAATACAGGTCCCGGCAGAGGTGTCAAGAACATAACATTCCGTAATATTTCATGTACCGGGAAATATATCAATTCTTCTTTAATAGAAGGTTATGATAAAAATAGGAAGATTGAGAATATTTTGTTCGAAAACATTGTGTTGAACGGTAGGCGGATCACTTCTTTGGAAGAATTGAATATAGATAAAAAAGATTTTGTAGAGAAAATACGGATAAAGTAGCTAATAACTAAAAGATGAAAGATGCGACAAAAAACAGTTTTTCGTGCTTTTTGCCGCATCTATTTTATAGAAAGAGGAATAAACCTATCGTAAAGGAGTGAATGAACCTATATAAATGCGTTCTATTTTCAGGGAGGTGGCATTTATTCCGAATAGGTCGGTCACATCTGATTTATAATCTTCAGTCACATCTTCCACTAACCAATAAGGAATCGGGCCAAGGTCTCGTGTGGTGATACTCTTTGAAGTATCGGGACGTTCGGGAAGTTTAAATTTGCAGTCATACTCTTTACCATTGATTGTAATTTGGAATGTAGTGCCTGACTCTGATGTGGAGCGGGAGAAGCTTCCTTCTATTTTCGGAGCATTATCTTTACTAGTAACAATTGTCACTTTACCACTACTTTTTTGGTCATAAGAGAAAGCTATTCCTCCTGTAGCTTGTATACCCGCTTCATCCTTTATCATTTTTATGACCGCTTCTAGTTTTTCTTTTTGTTGTTCATCCAACAGACTTTCATCTATTCCTGTGATTCTTGCTTCCACGGAATTTACTGAAAAAGATTGTTTGCCGTTGACGACCTTTAGTCCTATTTTTATGATTCTTCCATCAGCGTCTTTCACCATCAATGACGTGCTGCCCAGTTTTATAGAGCTGATCCGAATATCATTGTTTTCGTCCACATAAGCTGTAGCAATTTGCCCATCGGCTATTTCTGCTGTATAAGGAGCTACGCCACCTTTAATTCCCAACTTTGTTCCTCCCGTGATTGACAAACTGGTTTCACTAATTGGAGGTTCCGGGTCGAACATCACTTCCCAATATTCATATAGGTAAAAAGCATCAGCTTCGTCGCTGCATGAATAAAATACAGGAAGGGAGCATAATAGAATAAATAGTAGACAGAGCTTCGCCATTTTTGCTTTCATAATATTCTTCTTTTTTATTTCTTCACAAAAGTAAAGCTCCTTTCCTGTATTTCAAAGTATATTGATGAAAAATAAGATTAAAACTCTATCTTATGTTGTTTCTCATCATCCACCACAGCCATCATTCCTTCTACCTGTGCTAAAGCCAGCATACGTCCGTGGAAAGAATAACCGGCATTGTAGCCTTTATCCTCATCTCCGAGCATCATTCGTCCATGATCTACGCGCATGGGAAGTCCCGGATTCTCTTTCTCGAAAATGCGGATGAGATCAATCAGATGTCCTCTTCCTGATAGATGAGAACTTTCGATGAAGTTTCCACCCGGCATGGCCTCTGTACTGCGTAGATGAACGAAATGGGTTCTTCCTGCAAACTTCTTTGCCAATTCACGAGTATCATTATGTGCGCCTGCGCTAAGAGAACCTGCACAGAAAGTCAGCCCATTATGCGGATTGTCTACGGCATTCAGGAACCAGGCTATATCTTCTTCATTGGTGACAATACGGGGTAGGCCGAGAACCTGGAATGGAGGATCATCCGGGTGTACGCACATGTTGATACCATATTCATCGCATACAGGCATAATTGCAGAAAGGAAGTAACACATATTCTCTCGTAAAGCGTCCCGGTCTATGTCTTTATATAAACCTAACAGACGTTTGAATATAGCAACCGGGTTTTTATCTCCTTCTTTGATATTACCGTTCACAAATCCTTGTGTCTTGACGATAATAGTATCAATCAAATCATCCTTTTCGGTCTCTGTAATCACTTTGTCCAGTTCGGCAACTTTATGCAGTTCTTCTTCTGTATAGTCTTTTTCAGCTCCTTCACGTTCTAGTATTTTGATGTCGAAGTAAGCGAAACGAATACGGTCGTAGTAAAGCGAACTGGTACCGTCCGGCCAAGGGTACTGTAAATCCGTACGTATCCAGTCGATTACCGGCATGAAGTTGTAACAGACTGTTTTCACTCCGCATTTACCCAGGTTGGCAAGACTTACTTTATAATTTTCAATCAACTGTTCACGTTCCGTACCCGCATACTTGATTGCCTCACAAACCGGAAGGCTTTCCACGACCGACCAGCGCAACCCATACGATTCAATATACGATTTTAAATCGTTGATGGCTTCTACTGTCCAAATCTCTCCGTTCGGTACCTCGTGTAATGCAGTGACGATTCCTTCAACACCTATCTGACGGAGCATCGGCAAGGTGATTTTATCTTTCTTGCCGAACCATCTCCATGTTTTTTCCATCATAGCGTTTGAATAAATTAAAAGATTAAATATTAAACGCCGCTGAATGCACTGAAACCACCATCGATAGGCAACATAGCTCCCGTTACGAAACTAGCGGCTTCACTACACAGGAATTGTACAGCACCATTCAATTCTTTGATGTCGCCGAAACGATTCATCGGAGTTTTGGCTAACACCTTTTTACTTCTGTCGGTCAATGAACCATCCGGGTTGATAAGTACACGACGGTTTTGGTCACCGATAAAGAATCCCGGAGCGATAGCATTAACACGGATACCATCACCGTATTTCAGTGCCATTTCGCTTGCCAGCCATTGGGTGAAGTTGGCTACTGCAGTTTTAGCGGCCGAGTAACCCGGTACACGGGTGATAGCACTATAAGCAGCCATAGAAGATACATTGATGATGCATCCTTTCTTCTGTTTTGCCATTACCTTACCGAATATCATAGACGGATAGACTGTCCCATTCATATTCAGGTTAGTCACTTTTTCCCAGCAAGAGATGTCCATATCATAGAAGTGCTGATCCGGTTCGAGAGTGGCTCCCGGCATATTGCCACCGGCAATGTTCAATAGAATATCGATCTTTCCCCATTTGGCTACAACTTCTTCGGCTACTTTCTCCAGGCTGGCGATGTCAAGTACATTACCAATGATGCCGATTACATCGTTACCATATTGCTTAAGTTCAGCTACGCGGTTGTCCAGTTGCTCCTGACGAATGTCAATAGCTACAACTTTTGCTCCCTGCTGTACAAAGTGTTGGGCAATATTTCCGCCCAGTACACCACCTGCTCCGGTAATAACAGCAACTTTACCGGCAATACTAAATAATTCGTTCATGTTTTCTATCAAATGTTTTTATGAATGGATGCAAAAATAGCGGGTTTTTATACATGCTATGATGCGTATTTTTGCAAGATATTTACCTATCTTTGCAAAAGCAGTTTAGAAAGGAGATTTATGAAGAAGATAATGAATGAGAAGTTGACTATTACGACTTCTAATCCCGTCCGTGCCCGCTTTTATGAATATCCACGTTTCACGTATCCGTGGCATTTTCATAGTGAGTATGAAATTATTTATGTGGAGAAGGGAGAGGGGGATTGTCTGGTGGGTGACAGCATTATCTCCTATTCAAAAGGTGATTTGATTCTTTTCGGTTCCGAACTGCCTCATAGTATGCAAAGTCCACCGGACGGCGGGGAAGAATCTGATAACGAAGAAAAATCCGAACTGAAAGTAAGAGGAGTCAATATTCAGTTTGAAAAAGACTTCATGCATTATTCTATATCTCAATACTCCCAGTTTATTCCTATCAGGAATTTATTGGAGGATGCTTGCAGAGGAATTAAATTCACAATTACCCGTTCGGGGAAAATCATTAAGCTATTAAAACAAATACCTTCTGCCAAAGGAGTAGATCAAATTATCCTGTTGCTTTCACTCCTACAAATGATGGCTACCAGTAATCACAGGAAGTATCTGACTACTTCTCATTATACTCCGTCTCCTTCGATTATGCGTAATGAAAGAATGGAAAAAGTGATTGCCTATTTGAATAAACATTATACCGAGTCTATCGGTCTGGATGAAATTGCTTCTTATACAGCGATGAACCCTACTGCTTTCTGCCGATACTTTAAAGAAAACACAGGAAAAACATTCAAAGAGTATGTACTTGATATGCGTATCGGATATGCTTGTAAACTATTGAATAGTAGTATGATGAATATATCTCAAATCAGTGCTACTTGCGGATTTGAATCACCTGTACATTTTAACCGCATTTTTAAAAGGGTGACAGGAATGACACCTACTTTTTATAGGGAACAGATGGAATAAGCTTTTCAGGCAATAAACATTTGAGTATAATTTCTTTCTCGTTCGTATATAATAGGAAAGATGAATAAACATGAACGTAAATAGAATGAAGAAAAGAATTTTGCTTTTGTTGTTGGTGATACCGGCATTGATAAAAGCGCAAGATGTGATGACAGAAACCCGTCAGGAACTGACGTCTCCTGATGGAGCTTATCGTTTTACCTTTTATCAACGTGCGGTAGGAGAGGATAATGCACAAATGTATTATACCTTGACTTATAAGAATCGTCCGGTAATTGAAGAAAGTAAACTGGGTGTTCTGATTGAAAATCAGTTATTTGAATCGGCGTTGGGTATACCGAATGATACTTGTCATTTTTGGTGTGAGAATCTGAAGTTGACAGAGACTGAACATCAAAAGACGGACGAGAGATGGAAGCCTGTATATGGCGAACGTGCGGAAGTACGTGATTGCTACAATGAGATGACTTTGAAACTCAAGAAGGGAGAAGGAAATGGCAATCAGGACGGTGGTTATGATAAGCGTAAGAATTACTTTATGAATATCATAGTTCGCGCCTATAATGAAGGAGTTGCTTTCCGCTATCATTTTCCGGAAATGACAAACGGGCTTTTCTTGCATATCGTCGGTGAGCAGACTAGCTTCACAATGCCTGAAGGAACGATGGCGTATTATGAACGTTGGGCGCAAGGATCTTATGAACTTCGTCCGTTGGAAGGATGGGGCAAAGAGGAGAGTGAGCGTCCTTTGACCTTGAAACTGCCTGATGGATTATCTGTAGCTTTGTTGGAAGCGGAAATGGTGGATTATGTTCGTGGTAAATTCCGTTTATCGGCAGAGAAACCTTCCACTTTGGAGACAAGCCTGTATAGTAGCGTTGATATTATTTCTCCTTACAGCACTCCGTGGCGTGTAATCATGGCTGCCGAACGTCCGGTCGATTTAATTAATAACAATGATATTGTCTTGAATCTGAATCCGGCTTGTAAGCTGGCTGATACTTCTTGGATTAAACCCGGGAAGGTATTCCGTTCGGGCGACTTGAAACAAGATAGAGTAAAAGCAGCCATTGACTTTGCGGCAGAACGTGGTATTCAGTATGTGCACATGGATGCAGGATGGTACGGACCAGAGATGAAAATGAGTTCGGACGCTACTACTGTTTCTCCTGATAAAGACCTTGATATACCCGCTTTGTGTAAATATGCCGAATCGAAAGGAATCGGACTTATGGTGTATGTCAATCAGCGTGCATTAGTGCAGCAGTTGGATACTCTGTTGCCTTTGTATAAAAAATGGGGATTGAAGGGTATCAAGTTCGGTTTTGTACAGATAGGTAATCAGCGTTGGAGTACTTGGCTGCATGATGCAGTTCGTAAATGTGGAGAATATGGTCTGATGGTAGATATTCATGACGAATATCGTCCGACAGGTTTCAGCCGTACTTATCCTAACCTGATGACGCAGGAAGGTATTCGTGGAAATGAAGAAATGCCGGATGCCACACACAATACGACTCTTCCTTTTACCCGCTATCTGGCAGGTGCAGGAGACTATACGCTTTGCTATTTCAATAATCGGGTGAAGAATACGAAAGCACATCAGTTGGCGATGGCAGCTGTGTATTACAGTCCTTTGCAATTTATGTTTTGGTATGACAGACCGGAATTCTACCAGGGAGAAGAAGAACTGGAATTTTGGAAAGCAATTCCGAGTGTATGGGATGACAGCCGCGCGTTAGATGGAGAAATTGGTGAATATATCGTTCAAGCACGTCGTTCGGGGAATGACTGGTTTGTAGGAGCAATGACGAATACGGAAGCCCGCACAATTACATTGACTACGGATTTTCTGGAACCGGGTAAGAAGTATATGCTTCATCTGTACGAAGATGATGACAAGCTGAATACACGAACGAAAGTACGCAGTACTCATAAAAAGATAAAAGCCGGAGATAAGCTTGTTTTGAAGCTAAAAGCAAGTGGCGGAACCGCATTGCATTTTATTCCGCTTAAGTAGGCAAGTTTATGTTTCTTTTTAGGCACGGATAACGCAGATTACACTGTTGCTTTATGCAACCATCATTTCTAAAACCGTGAAATCCGTGTAATCCGTGCCTGAAAAATATAGTGAGGTATTATTTGCTATAATTAATCAACCACTTCACCATTTCCGGGTCGTAATGAGAGAAGAGGAGAGTTTTCTCATTCATTGAGTGGAAAGGTTATTCAAGGAATTAAAGAACTAATTCCTTGAACAACCTTTCTAAAGTATTATCTAAATCTGTAGAGAATCCCGGATGAGGACGGGATACTTGAATACAGGAGCTTTTTACCGCAGTCAGCCACCGGAAGCGGTCCGGAATGTCCATATTGGCAATAACTCCTCCTTCTTTATTTCCCTGACAAATCTTGTCGAAGACTTTCAGACCTTCTATCAGACAGTTGATGTCCAATTCGGAAGAGAACAGTTTCAATTTGTTTTCATCTATTGTATAAAGAGATTTGAGATATTTGCACCGTTTGGAAAACAGTACAATACCTACATTAATAAATTCCTCACGTTCTACTTTAGGAACGAAACGGATAACTGCGTATTCATATAAGTGCCTTTCTTGCATTTTGCGCTTCATTTACAAATATTTCGGAATGCTTGATCCTTTCTTCTAAAAATTGAATATAAACATCTCTCAAGTCTTGCGGAGTTTCCTGTCCTTCCGTCCAGTTCAGCCAGTCGTCAGGGACGGCATTGACTATCTCTCGTATCTTGTCATCGGTAAGTAGTTGTTTGAATGTTGCGTCTACTTCTTCCAGCTGATCGGCAAACGGCAATAGTACATGATCTTTTATTTGTACGAACGGACTAAGTGCGTGTTTCTGCCAATTCGTCCACGAATGATGGAAATAAAGGGAAGCTCCATGATCGATTAACCACAATTCTTTATGCCACATCAGCATATTCGTATTCTTGATTGTACGGTCTACATTGGTCAATAACGCATCCAGCCATACAATTTGCGAAGCAGTTTTACCGTCCACCTTATGCACAACAGGGTCGAACGTCAATGAACCGGACAGGAAATGCAGACCCATGTTCAACCCACGGCTCCATTGCAGTAAATCCTGTATTTCTTCATCCGCTTCTGTCCGCCCGAAAGCCTCATCCAGATTCAAAAATATAATCTCCGGAACTCTGAATCCCAGTGTACGGGCTATTTCTCCCCCTATCAATTCGGCAATAAGGGCTTTAGTCCCATGTCCTGCTCCTCTGAATTTTACGACATATTTAAATTCATCATCCGCTTCAGCCAAAGCCGGCAATGACCCTCCTTCCCGCAAGGGAAGAATATATCTTGTTACGTTTGCTGTACGTAAATCCATATCACTCCTTTCTTAAATTGAGAATAAAGATACAACGTTTTTATGGAATAGTCAGTGAAAGGCTTCCTATAATAATAGTTTTTTTATATTTTTCGGTTGAGTATACTTTCTTCCTGCTACGTATTATATAAAACAATGATAAATGAATTAAACATGAAACTACTTCGATTTTTGGTGTTTGGAATAATGTCCGTTATTCTGTTACCCAGCATTATAGCAGCCGAATGGCAGTGGTCTGTACAACTACCAAGTATTATTTCCAACGAAACGAACGATCATCCGCAAGCATTCTTGTGGATACCTTCCGATTGTACTCAATTGAAAGCTGTGATAATAGGCAATCATAATATGACAGAGGAAACTTTGTTTGAAAATTCTCTATTTCGTGAAAGATTATCAGAAGCGGGTATAGCACTGATATGGATTACTCCCGGATGGGATCAAAGATGGGATATAACTACCGGATGTCAGGAAGCTTTTGAAAAGATGATGGAGGATTTTGCGAATGTCAGTGGCTATAGTGAATTGAAATATGCGCCTATTGTTCCGTTCGGACATTCGGCAATGGCTACCTATCCGTGGAACTTCGCAGCCTGGAATCCCGACCGCACACTAGCCATTATCTCTTTGCATGGAGATGCGCCACGCACCAACCTTACCGGATATGGTCGTGACAATATGGAGTGGGGGAAACGTACGATTGACGGCATCCCTGGATTGATGATTGAAGGCGAATACGAATGGTGGGAAGACCGTGTAAATCCGGCTTTGGCATTCCGTATGATGTATCCTAAAAGTTGCGTCTCTTTCCTTTGCGACACAGGACGAGGACATTTCGATATAGCCGACCGCACCGCTGGTTATATTGCGTTGTTCTTAAAGAAAGCACTGGAATATCGTATGCCTGCAACGTATGATTTGAATAAGCCTGTGGAATTGAAGAAGCTGAATCCGCAGAATGGCTGGCTTGCCGAAAGGTGGTATCCGAATCAGAAGAAACGTGCAAAAGCTGCTCCTTATAAAGAGTATAAAGGAGACTCGCACGACGCATTCTGGTATTTCGATAAGGAAATGGCTGAAATGACGGAAGAACGCTATCGCCGGGAGAGAGGGAAGAAACCACAATACTTAGGTTTTGTACAAAAGGGGCAATTACTCACATATAATCCCAAATCCCATGTGAAAGTTGCCGCCAGCTTCCTGCCGGAAAAAGACGGATTGACTTTTCATCTGAAAGCTGTATATACGGATAGTTTGCATACTGCAATTTCTGACGAACATTCGCTCACTCCTCCTGAAATAACCCGTATCTGTGGCCCGGTTCAGAAAGTGAACGACACCACCTTTACTGTCCGTTTCTACCGTATGGGAATGTACAATAAGCGTCGTACGGGAGATATTTGCCTTCTAGCTGGTAATGATGGTGACAAACATTATAAAAGCACAGTTCAGGAACTTAGTTTTCGGATTCCCTATCGCAATACGGAAGGTAAACGCCAGCATATTCTTTTCCCGGGTCTTGACGATGTGAGGAAAGGCACGGAAACTATCTCTTTACATGCAACCTCCGATTGCGGGCTACCCGTATATTACTACGTGAAAGAAGGGCCGGCAGAAATAGAGGGAAACAAGTTGGTATTTACTCGAATTCCCCCACGCAGTAAGTTCCCATTGAAAGTGACTGTGGTGGCATGGCAATATGGATTGGCAGGAGAAGTGCAGACAGCCGAATCGGTAGAACGGAGTTTCTTCATTTATCAATAGGCAATTGATAAATGAAAGATTATGGCACTATAAGTTGGAATTCGTTTTTTTGCATTGAGTAATAGGCGGAGTCTATTCGTATCCAATAATAAATAAGGATATTAAAAATGATTATGAATAAGAAATCTTTAGTTGCAATCGCATTATTGGCAGTATCGGCTATATCGTCGGCTCAATCTGTGTACCCTGGACAGCACCAGGGGAAAATGAAAAAAGAGACAGTGGCTCCTGTTCGGGTAGAAAGTTTTGATTTGAAAGACGTCCGTTTATTACCGAGTCGTTTTCGTGACAATATGTTGCGGGATTCCGCATGGATGACCTCTATCGACGTAAGTCGTCTGTTGCATAGTTTCCGGACAAATGCCGGAGTCTTTGCCGGTCGTGAAGGCGGTTATATGACAGTGAAAAAACTCGGTGGTTGGGAATCCTTGGACTGTGAGCTTCGCGGACATACTACCGGACATCTGCTTTCGGCTTACGCTTTGATGTATGCTGCTACCGGAAGTGAGATTTTCAAGTTGAAAGGGGATAGCCTTGTCAACGGGCTGACCGAAGTTCAGAATGCTTTGAAAGGCGGATATTTAAGTGCTTTTCCCGAAGAACTGATAAACCGTAATATCCGGGGAAAGAGTGTTTGGGCACCTTGGTACACTTTGCATAAGCTTTATTCCGGCCTGATAGACCAATATCTGTATGCGGATAATCAGCAGGCCTTGAAAACAGTGACCAAAATGGGCGACTGGGCTTATAACAAACTGAAACCACTTAGTGAAGAAACCCGCAAACTCATGATACGTAATGAGTTTGGAGGTGTCAATGAATCATTCTACAATTTGTATGCTATCACAGGAGATGAACGTTACCGTTGGTTGGCTGAATATTTCTACCATAATGATGTAATTGACCCGTTGAAAGAACTTCGGGACGATTTGGGAACCAAACATACGAATACGTTTATCCCGAAAGTCATAGCCGAAGCGCGTAACTATGAGTTGACAGAGAATGAGACCAGCAAAAAGCTCTCGGAATTCTTCTGGCATACCATGATTGACCACCATACTTTTGCTCCGGGATGCAGTAGTGATAAGGAGCATTTTTTCGACCCGAAGAAATTTTCTAAACACTTGACCGGCTATACGGGAGAAACCTGCTGTACTTATAATATGTTGAAACTTAGTCGTCATCTTTTCTGTTGGACGGGCGATTCATCTATTGCCGATTATTATGAAAGGGCACTATATAATCATATCCTGGGACAGCAAGATCCGGAAACAGGAATGGTCACTTATTTCTTGCCCTTACTTTCGGGCTCACATAAACTGTATAGTACCAAAGAGAACTCTTTCTGGTGTTGTGTCGGCAGTGGATTCGAAAATCATGCTAAGTATGGAGAAGCTATCTACTACCGCAACAACCAGGGAATCTACGTAAATCTGTTTATTCCTTCCCAAGTCACCTGGAAAGAAAAAGGGTTAACCCTTCTCCAGGAAACGGAATTTCCGAAAGAGGAAACGACCCGGTTTACTATTCGTGCCGAGAAACCGGTTCGTACTACTGTTTATCTAAGATATCCTTCATGGAGTAAAAAAGCGGAAGTTCTTGTGAACGGTAAAAAAGTAGCAGTAAAACAAAAGCCAGGTTCTTATATCGCTATCACCCGTGACTGGAAAGATAATGACCGTATCTCGGCTACTTACCCGATGCAGATTGCATTGGAAGCCACTCCCGATAATCCGAATAAGGTAGCTTTATTGTATGGCCCGTTAGTGCTTGCCGGAGAACGGGGTACGGAAGGTATGCAGGCTCCCGCACCTTTCTCTAATCCAGCTCTTTATAATGATTATTATACTTATAATTTCCATGTACCTGCCGATTTGCGTACCTCATTGAAAGTAGATATGAAACATCCGGAACGTACTTTGCAGCGTACAGGAAAAGAACTGGAATTTACAACAGAACAAGGAGATGTGATTCGTCCGCTTTATGATTTGCATCATCAGCGTTATGTGGTATATTGGGATTTGCAGTCGAAATAGAAAATTTTAAGAACGAATTACACGAATTACGCGGTTTTATAATTATAATTGCATCAAATATAATTGCATCAAACAACAGCGTAGTTCGTGTAATTTGTGTTTAATACGAAGTTAATAGATAACGAAAATGAAGGGAAGATTATTAATCATAATTTTTATAAGTATCTGTTTTATTGCAGGTTCCTGCAATGTATCATCCGTACAAGGGAGTCGTTATAACTTCTCTTCATTAGATTCTGTTATTCAAGGCTGGGTGAGTAAAGAGTACTATCCCGGTGCTTCTATTTGTGTAGTAAAGAATGATTCTGTCATTTTTCAGAAGAACTATGGTAGCTATACTCCTGATACAAAAGTATACGTAGCCTCTGCCGGAAAATGGGTGGCGGCTGCTGTTATCGGAGCGGTAGTGGACAGTACCAGTTTGGACTGGGATGACCCTGTGGAAAAGTGGTTGCCGGAATTTAAGGGAGATGCTAAAGGAAAAATCCTTTTGCGACAATTGTTATCTCATACTTCCGGAGTGCGTCCCTATCTTCCTGAACCGCGCGTAGATAATTACAATCATCTGGATTCCGCCATTATTGAGATATTGCCGTTAGATACGGTTTTTACTCCGGGAAGCCGGTTCCAATATGGAGGACTTGCCATGCAGATTGCCGGAAGAATGGCGGAAGTGGCAATGGGGAAAGAGTTTGAAACTCTTTTTCAGGAATTATTAGCACAGCCATTAGAAATGAAAAATTCTCATTTTACTCCGATAAATACAGATGGCGGACATGCCCCGATGTTAGGTGGTGGTCTGTGTACTACCTTGAACGATTATATTCATTTCCTATCTATGATTTATCATGATGGAATGTATAACGATAAGCGGATTATATCAGCAAAAACTGTAAAGGAAATGCAGGCCGACCAAGTGAAAAATGCTGTTGTTTCTCCCGAAGAATATACGGAAAGAGCATTGGGACAGTCTCATAATGGCATTTACGGATTAGGTGAGTGGCGTGAACTGGTCGATAAAAAGACAGGAGAAGCCTATCAAATCAGTTCACCAGGATGGGCTGGCGCTTACCCGTGGATCAATAAACGGGAGAATGTTTATGGCTTCTTTATTGCTCATGTAGTCGGTGCTTCCAGTAAAGAAGATGGTTTCTCATCTTTTTATGGTAGTCCTGTAATTTCGAGAACTGTTTCAGAGATTGTAAAGGGACATCCGTTGGTTGTTAAACAAGGCCGCGTTAAAGTGGGCAACGGTTCTCTTTACTATGAGGAAGCCGGCACAGGTGCCCCCGTCATCTTTGTTCATGGGCATTCCTTGGATCATCGTATGTGGGATGAACAATTTTCTGTACTGGCAAAAAAATATCGTGTGATCCGCTATGATTTGAGAGGATATGGCATTTCGTCTTCACAAACGGAAGACTATCAATTCACACACGCTGAAGATTTAGTTACTTTGATGGATTCTTTGCACATCAAGAAAGCGCATATCGTCGGACTTTCTTTAGGTGGGTTTATTACTGCTGATATGTTGGCGTATTTCCCTGACCGGATGTTATCTGCTTTTTTAGCCAGTGGAAACATTCGGAAATCGAAAGGTCCCAGTGAACCGATGACTCCGGAAGAAGCAAGAGTACGTGATAAGGAGATTGCTGCTTTGAAAGAGAAAGGGGTAGATGTGATGAAGAAAGAGTGGTTTGAAGGATTAATGAAGTCAGGAGGAAGTCAGCGGGAACGAATGCGTGAGTCTCTATGGCAAATGATCGATGAGTGGGATGCGTGGCAACCTTTACACAAAGAAGTACGGGTGGTAGCTGGTTTGGATGCCATTGAGGAATTGAAAAAGAATCATCCCGATGTACCTGCTTTAATTGTTGAAGGTCATTCTTCCGGCAACCGATTCTCAAAAGAACCTCCCATCTTACAATATCTTCCCAATGGAAAACTGAAAGTAATTGACGATTGCGGACACATGCTGAATATGGAACGCCCGGAAGAATTTAATGCAGCATTGGAAGAATTTTTGAAAAACGTTCAATAAAGAATAATATTGTAACTGATTATATATAGAATAGACTAAGTACCATGAAACAAACTATTATTGCTGTTATCTGTTTTTTGTGTGTTTCTTCATTATATATACAAGCACAAAAAATAAATCATCCTTCATTACTGTATACTCCACAACGCATACAGCAAGTGAAACAGCGTATGCAGCATGAACCTAAATTGCAGGAAGCATGGGGAGATATTAAGAAAACAGCAGATAAAGCTTTGCAAAAGAAAGATTTTAATCGATTAGACTATTTGTCGTTAGCTTATTTGATGACTGATAATAAGGAGTATGCAGACGCAATCAAAGAAATCCTCCTGAAAGCTGTGGAAGCCGAATCATGGGGAGATGTGGAAATGATGGCACGTATTCCTGCATGGCGTTCACAACTGGGTATGGCTCATAAGAGTTTTCTTTCCGCAGTGGGGTATGATGCTGCATACAATGTCATGTCTTCTTCAGAAAGAAAAAAGATAGCCGAAGGATTGAAACGGTTAGCCGTAGAACCGGCATTGGGAGACTGGTTGTTGGAACCGACCCGTATTCACTCATTGAATTCGATGGGACATAATTGGTGGACCTCCTGTGTTTGTCAGGGTGGAATATTGGCTTTGAGTCTTCAAAATGAACTTCCTGAAGTTAAAGAATGGGTGGAGCAACTTCACGAATCACTTCCTGAATGGTTTGATTTTGCCGGTGATGTATTGCAACAGAAAGCAAAGAGTTTTGATGAGGCCGGTGGAATGTATGAAAGTCTGAATTACGCCAACTTTGGTATTCAGGAAGCTTTGTTGTTTAGGATAGCTTGGATAAATACTCATCCCGGACAGAATCCGGGTGATATTCCTCAATTGGCAAAATTGCCGAGTTACTTCTCACAAGTCTGCTATCCGCGTACAGGTATGCTGCATAGTTTGAATTTTGGAGATAGCCATAAAAATGTATCAGCAGAATCCAGCATGATGTTATTGTATGCATTGGGGGTGAAAGATCCAACTATTTTGTGGTATATAGCCCAGGTGGAACAAGGACAACATCGTGATGGCTTTTTCCTGAATCGTCCCATGGGCTTCCTTTACACTCCTGATTTGAGTAAGGCGCCCGCTGTCCCTCAACTGCCGACTTCTCAATTATTTGCCGATTTTGGTTGGGCTACGATGCGTGATTCGTGGGAAAAGGATGCTACGATGCTGGCTGTAAAAAGCGGTCATACATGGAATCATTCTCACGCAGATGCCAATTCATTTATTGTCTTTCATAAAGGGGTAGATATTATTAAAGACGGGGGAAACTGCTGGTATCCTAATCCTGCTTATCGGAATTATTTCTTTCAAAGCCAAGCGCATAATGTAGTATTGTTTAATGGAGAGGGACAACCTCGTGAGCAGCAGTACGGCGGTTCTACTTTGAGAGGATATTTGCATCATCTTCTGGATGCGGGAAATGTGAAGTATGTCCTGGCTAATGGAACGGGGCCTGTTTCAAACAATTTCAGCCGTAATTTCCGCCATTTCCTTTGGATGGATAATGTTATTTATATGATTGATGATTTGAAAACACATAAAATAGGACAATTTGAATGGTTATGGCATACAAACGGGACATATAAAAAGTCGGGAGTTGACGTGAATGTGACGAATGGTAACTCATCGGTTGTGATTCGTCCGTTATATCCTCGTTTGCTGGCTAAATCCGATTTTGTGCATGACTACCCGGAAGATTTGTATTGGGAGGAAATAGAAGCTCCCACTGAAGATTTGAAAGGCACTGAAACCTATTATTCATTTCATTTGCCGGCAGAAGTCAATCGTGTAAAAGGGCTGACAGCCATTATATTAAAGGAGACTCCCAATGAGAAAGACTTGCCACAAATGGAACGGCGGGAAGGACAAGATTGGATTGGGCTTCGTATCCGTCATAAAGGGAAAGTGACTGATCTTTATATTAATCAATTAGCAGACGGCAGGCTAATGCACAGCAACTCATGGATTATGCCGGACGGCTGGATGACAGATGCTTATATGTTTGCTGTCTCTTATCCCGAAGGTACTGAAGCTGCTGACGCAAAAGATTTCTTTATCTGTCATGGCAGTGCATTGAGACGCGATAAGGAGACTTATTTTTCTTCTCTTTCCAAATTATTTGTAATTCAGAAAGAAGAAGGTAAAAAGTTGAACCTTTGGATAGACGGGCAACCGAAGATTCATGCAACGTTCAGAAGTGAGAAGAAACCGACAACTGTTATTGTGAATGGTAATAACTTCCCTGTTGTTTACAAAAACGCTCATGTGAAAGTGAAATATCAATAAATCTTCAATAGCATTGAGTAAATAATTTCTCCCCTTCGTATTTGTTTATCACATATAACAGATACGAAGGGGAGACTTTTTTTATAAGAAGGAATGTGCTCTTTTGGAGATTTTTATGTATGTTTGTCACATGTTTAATATGAAAGGAAGCGGTTGTAAGTGAAGAACACGATTAAATATCTGATTCTTTTAATCATATACTTGGTTTGTGGTGTAAATCTGCAAGCCCAGAATTATACATTTCGTAATGTAGTCATGTCCGATGGACTGTCCGGGCTATTGGTGAACGCCATTTATAAAGACTCGGAAGGTTTTGTCTGGCTAGGAACAGATAATTGTCTCGATCGTTTTGATGGTGTGAAAGTTCGACATTATGAATTTCGAGGCGTGGATTCCGGAAGGAAGAAACGGGTGAACTGCATCACGGAAACAGCCGATAATCAGCTTTGGGTAGGAAACGGTATCGGACTTTGGCGTCTGAATCGTGCAAACGGCCAGTTGGAGAGAATTGTTCCCGAAAAAATAGATTTTGCTGTAAATACCTTACTTCCGGATGGAGATATTCTCTATATCGGTACGGAGAAAGGATTGTTCATTCAAAAGGACGGGCAATTGCTCCAAGTCTTGACCGACCGGAATATGCTGGCTGCCTGTAATCGAATTATGGATCTCTGTCTGAATGAAGATAAAAGTGCGTTATGGCTGGCTACAGTGCAAGGTTTGTTCTCTTATTCATTGAAAGATGGTAAGATTGATTCCTGGCATTTCCAGGAGAATGTTCCCGAGGCCGATTATTTCCGCTGCCTGACTCGTATCGGAGAAACCCTTTATTTAGGTACAATGAGTCAGGGAGTAGTTCGTTTCGATATAAACAAAAAGAGCTTTTCGCATACAGTGTCTTTAGGCTGTGATGTCATTTCCGACATATCCAGTGATGGAAAGGAGACAGTATATATTGCAACAGATGGCAATGGCGTTCATTTCCTTTCGCATAAAGCCCAACAAGTGACACGTCGTTTTTGTCACGATGTAAGTGATAAAGAAGGTATTCGCAGTAATTCCATTTATTCACTATTGGTGGATGACAGAGGTGCTGTTTGGGTGGGGCACTTTCAGGCAGGTTTAGATTACTCACTTTATCAGAATGGTCTTTTCCAAACTTATGCTTATCCTCCTCTGTTTAACTCTGCCAATCTTTCCATTCGTTCTTTTGTCAACAGAGGACACGAAAAAGTCATCGGTTCACGTGACGGCTTGTATTATATAAATGAAGCTACCGGAGTCGTAAAGAGTTTTGTGAAACCTGTTTTGACTTCGGATTTGATATTGACTATCTGTTTTTATGAAGGCGAATATTATATTGGTACGTATGGCGGAGGCATGATGGTGTTGAATCCGGAGACGTTATCTCTAAAATATTTTGCCCAGGGAGGAGATGGAGATGCAGAGCTGTTTCAGAAAGGACATATCTTCTGTGTGCGACCGGATGAGAAAGGAAATCTCTGGATAGGCACTTCACAGGGATTGTTCTGTTATAATAAACAGGCAAAACAGATCAAACACTTTACCAGCGCCAATTCCCAATTGCCGGAAGGTAACGTTTATGAAGTTAGTTTTGACTCTACCGGCAAAGGATGGATTGCCACGGAAACCGGTATGTGTATATATGATCCTGCTTCTCAAAGTTTACGATCGAATGTGTTCCCTGAAGGATTTGTGCATAGGGATAAGGTGCGTACCATTTATGAAGATACAGGACACAACCTTTATTTTATTCGTGAAAAGGGAAGTCTGTTTACCTCTACTTTAACGATGGATCGTTTTCGGAACCGTTCCGTCTTTTCTACGCTTCCTGACAATTCGCTGATGTCGATCGTGGAAGATAACCAGGGTTGGTTGTGGGTGGCTTGCAATGATGGATTGTTACGCATAAAGGAAGAAGGAGAAGAGTACGATGCCTTCACTTTCAATGATGGAGTACCGGGACCCACTTTTACGAATGGGGCAGCTTATAAAGATGAAAAAGGAATATTATGGTTCGGCAACACCAAAGGTTTGATTTATGTCGATCCGAAGCGCGTGGATGAAGTGCGTGGTAAAGTCCGTCCGATTGTGTTTACGGATATATTGGCTAATGGTATTTCTTTTACCAACCCGTCTTTAAAATATAATCAGAATAATCTGACTTTCTGCTTTACGGATTTTGCTTATGGTCTGCCTTCTGCTCTATTGTACGAATATCAGTTGGAAGGAGTGGATAAAGACTGGAAACTATTGGCTGCGCAGAATGAGGTTTCCTATTATGGATTATCTTCCGGAACTTATACGTTCCGTGTGCGCCTTCCGGGAAATGAACAGTCGGAAGCTGTTTATCAAGTGACGGTGCGTCCTATGATACCTTGGTGGGGATGGGCACTTTCTGTTTTATTAATTGTAGGCATTATTGCTTTTATACGATATTATGTGTGGAATCGTATGCGCCGCCTGCTTACTTCTCCTGCATCGGCAATCTCCGCGTCCATAGAGAAGACACAGCAGAAAGACCGAACGATAGAACAGGCGGAAGTGATTTCTGAAGAGTCTTCTATCGCTGCAACCGAAGAAAAGTATAAAACCAACAGGCTGACTGAAGAAGAATGTAAAGAACTCCATAAGAAACTGGTTGCTTATGTGGAGAAAGAAAAGCCATATATTAATCCTGATTTGAAAATGGGCGACCTGGCTTCTGCTCTGGATACTTCTTCGCATTCATTATCGTATCTTTTGAATCAATATCTCAATCAGTCTTATTATGATTTTATAAACGAATACCGCGTCACTCAATTCAAGAAAATGGTGGTGGATAGTCAATATTCCCGCTATACATTAACTGCACTGGCAGAACTTTGCGGCTTCAGTTCTCGTGCTTCTTTCTTCCGCTCATTCAAAAAGAGTACGGGAGTCACTCCGAATGAATATATTCGTAGTATAGGTGGAACAGCCAAAGAAGAGTAACTTTTCGACTTATTATCACTGAAATCTATTTTATACTCATATCCCTTTCACCCTTCACACCGCCCTATTCATCGGGGTTATAGGGTGAAGGACCTCCCTTCACCAAGTGGATTTTCCTTTTACTAGTCTTTTTCTCGTAATCTATTAATAGATAAGTTCTTCTTCTCCCTATATAAACTTCTTTTGGTCCTATTGTAAAGTTGTTTTCTATAGGGAGTAATCTATAAACGCAAGCTTTGTTTTTATAAATGCAACTTGCGTTTATAAAAACAAAGCTTGCAATTATATAATTGAAGCTTTCATTTATAGTTTGCCCTTAATCAAACGTAACTTTGCAATAAGTGCAAAGCAAGTTTATCTTTAATGAAACGGAATTTATCTATTAATGTTCGTACTTCATTAATAGCTTTGATGTGACAATGAAACGATCAAATAATAAAATTGAAGAGGGGAAGAGGATGGGAGCAAACGAGCGTAAGTGGAGCAAAGATACGTTGATTTGAGTGATTTGAGTCTCATTTTATAAAGTGATACTCTCTTTTTGTGAACGTAATATATTGATAATTAGAATTATATGTTTAAATAAGTCTACCTAGATTCATTGAGATTGATCTGCTTTATTTTCTGGCTGTTATATCCAAAATCACCTCTATATTTGCATCGTGATCAAAACCGAAAAAGATAGTATTATGGAGACAACAGCTAACACTTCCGACAACATTATCACCCGTTCTTATGAAGAATATTATCAGGTGATTCTTACCTATATTACTTATCGTATCACTCATCGCTACGAAGCGGAGGATCTAACCCAGGATGTATTTGTACGTCTGCTGGACTACAAGCAAATGCTCCGTCCGGACACAGTGAAATATTTCTTGTTCACCATTGCCCGCAATATTGTAATCGACTATATCCGTCGTTATTATAAGAAACAGGAGATAGACAGCTATATCTATGATACTATGTCCACTTCTACCAATGAAACCGAAGAAAAAATTATCGGTGATGATTTAATGACAATGGAACGGACCCGCTTGGCAGCTATGCCCGAACAACGTCGGTTAATTTATACATTGAACCGCTTCGAAAATAAAACGTCTCCGGAAATCGCAAATGAACTGAATTTAAGTTGCAGGACGGTGGAAAACCATCTGTTTCTGGGACGTCGTGAAATGCGCGAGTTTTTCCGGAATTGTATATAATCTTATTCATTAATAAATAACCCTTTGTGCTTATGGAAAAGGAGTCAGAATTTACAAAGAGGTACTTGTATGCCTCACCTTATTTTAGAGAACAAAAATTTAATACTATTTTTAAACCTCAAATTTAATTTTATGAATGATATCTTAAAATGTTCGCCGAAAAGATTTTTATTTTCAATGGTGGTTGCTTCTGCCTTATTGACAGGAATACCCCAGAAGACTTATGCAGAAGTTGACAGGTCACAATCTGTGATGCAGACTGTGACTGTGAAGGGAACTGTGTTGGATGCAAATAATGAACCAATAATTGGTGCTAGTGTGCTGATGAAAGGAACTACTAATGGTACAATCACGGATATAGATGGAAACTTTACACTTAGCAATATCAATCCGGGGACTTTGGTTGTTTCTTATATTGGATATAAAACAAGAGAAATTAATGTGAATGGTAGCGCACCTGTGAAAATTATATTGCAGGAAGATTCTGAAGTTTTGGATGAAGTGGTGGTTGTAGGCTATGGTACCCAAAAAAAATCTTCATTAACAGGTGCTGTTACGGTTGTAGGAGCTAAAATGCTTCAGGAAAAAGGAGGACTGTCTAGTCCATTGGAAGCTTTACAGGGGCAGGTGCCAGGTGTCATGATTACTCGTAGTTCCTCTGCTCCGGGAGATGAGAGTTGGGGATTGAGTTTGCGCGGTTCAGTGTCTGTGAATAGCACAGAACCATTAATTATCATTGATGGTGTGGCGTATGAGAGTGTGAACGAACTTCGGCTGTTGAATCCCAATGATATTGAATCAATGAACTTTTTGAAAGACGGTGCGGCTGCAATCTATGGTTCACGCGCTGCCGGTGGTGTTGTTTTAATTACTACAAAGAAAGGTGCTGAAGGTAAAGTAAAGGTAGAGTATAGTGGTAGTGCTACTTTGAAGACTGTTGGTTTGATGGCCTCTGCTATGAATATCGACCAATGGGCAGATGGTGTAATGACAGCATTGACTAATGATAAAAAGACATCTGACGTATGGTATACTTATGCCGAATTAGCGAAGAAATATAAAGGTTCTTATCTTGATATGCGTTACAGTCCTAATCCATTCGGCTCAACCAATTTTACTGATGTTGCTGATTTTGTATTTACGGATGATGTAAATTGGCTGGATACGCTTTTTGGCGATACATGGAGTACAGAACATAGTTTAAGTGTTTCCGGTGGTTCGGAGAAATCATCTTATCGTATTTCCATGAGTTATCTTTATGATGGTTCTACCTTGCAATTTGGTAATAACAACAACCAACGTTATAACTTTCGTATGAACAATACGTATAAGTTTACTAAGAACCTGAAATTAGATTCTTCTATTTCGTATAATCGTCAGGAACAAGTTGCGCCAACGCAGATTGAATCAGCTTTGTCTGCCACTTTACCTATGCCCGGTCTTCCTTTTGAATCATTGAATGGAAAACCATATGCTTGGGGAACATGGGGATCTCCTGCAGCTGTTGTACGTGATGGAGGCGACAATAAACTCTCTGTTTCTGCTATTTCATTAAGCGAAACTTTGAATTATCAGATTTTTGATTGGCTGTCAGCTAATGCCAATGTAGGATATAGTACAAGTACGGCAGCTCGTAATAAAACAACAAACGCTGTTACTTTTTATAATTATATGGGTGATGTAGAGGTACGGACAGACCCAAGCCAGGCAAACTCAACTTATACACAGACAAGTTCACGAACGGATTTTTACTCTGTCTCCGGATATTTGGCGGCTAATAAGACATTTGCTCAAAAACATAAGCTGAATTTGACGTTGGGCGCGCAGTATGAATTTAAAGAATACACTTATTTCGGTGTAATGGTTAAAGATATTCAGAACGGTATGGAAATAGTAAACGGTTCGGGGGATGTGACTCTGACTGGTGATGAGAAGAAGTATCAGAATGCAAACCTCTCTTATTTCGGACGTTTCAACTATGATTATGATGGACGTTATTTGTTGGAATTGAATGGACGTTATGACGGCTCTTCTAAATTCTTACCTGAAAACCGTTGGGATTTCTTTTATGGTGTTTCACTTGGATGGCGTATAAAAGAAGAATCTTTTTTGCAGAAAGTCGATTGGTTAAGTGATTTGAAATTACGTCTTTCCTATGCCGAAGTGGGTAATCAGAGTGGTATTGGAAATTATGATGGCGTACAGCTCTATAATCTGGTTGCGGCTGGAGATGATGGTGCATATATTGGTTCCAATAAGCTTTCTTATATTAAAACAAATGGAACTCTGGCCTCCACTACACGTAGTTGGGAACGTATTAAGAATTATAATATAGGTGTTGACTTTGGCTTTTTAAATGGAACTCTAACCGGTTCTGTTGAAGCGTTTATGAAGCATAATAATAATATGTTAGTGAATGTTACTTTTCCGGGGACGTTAGGTGATTCTGCTCCGAAAGCTAATGCCGGAAAGTTTGAAGGTTGGGGATATGAAGGTCAGCTTAATTATCGTAACCGGATTGGAGACGTAAATTATCATGTAGGTAGTACTTTTACTTTTGCCCGTAATGAATTAGTCGACTATGGTGGTACAACTGTGTTGAAATCAGGATATGTACAAACACAGCAAGGCTATCCACTAAATTCAATTTTCGGTCTGCGTTACGGAGGTAAAATTCAAAACGAGGAACAGCTGGCTGCTTACAAGACTAAGTATTATAATAATAATGGTATTGGTATGCCATCTAACTTGCGTGTAGGTGACAATATGTATTGCGATGAGAATGGAGATGGTGTGTTGGATGAAAAAGATTATATCTATTTGGGTAGTGATACTCCTGAAATATCTTATTCTTTCAACTTTGGCGCAGATTATAAAGGATTTGATATAAATGTCGTTTTTCAAGGAGCTGCCAATCGATTTGTTTATCGTCCGATTGATAACTGGACTGTTCCATTCCGTAGTAATTATACCAATACAAGCACTGCTTCTCTTGGTAACACATGGAGTCAAAATAACCGGGATGCTTACTACGCTCCATATACTAATGAAAGTAATATCAATAATTATAATTATCAGGCATCTTCTTTGACAGCGCAAGACGGCCGTTACCTTCGTTTGAAGAATGTGACAATCGGTTATACGTTTCCTGCCAAGCTTTTGAATAAAACAAAAGCGATTTCAGGTGCCCGTATATATGTGACAGGAGCAGATTTATGGGAGACCACCAAAATTAAAGATGGATGGGATCCGGAAGCATCGGCTCGAGATACCAATAATACTACTCAAGCTGCTAAGGGAGTGAAACGTTATCCGTTCACTCGTAACTTTACCATTGGAGCTAATTTAACCTTTTAAATAATTGATAATATGAAACTAAAGCAATATATAAAAGCTGCATGTCTTTTTTCCTTCATGGCGGTAACAACTTCCTGCATGAATTTAGAACCATTGTCGGATTTGGGTGATAATCTGGTGTGGAACAATGCTACCAATTTCCAGTTATTTGCCAATCAATTTTATAGTTGGCCTCATGACTTCAACCGTGCTGTATCAGACGAGCCTCATAGTGATTTTCGTTCAGATTTAGTGGCGGGTTCATCTATGAATGTGTATAGCCAGGGTACAAATGCTATTCCTGCTACAGATGCTAATTACACTAGACTATATAAACGTATCTATTATACTAACCTGTTGTTGAAGAATGCTGAAAGTTTTGCTGTACCTGCAGATATTGCAGTGCCTGTTGCTGAAGCAAAATTCTTCCGTGCATATAGTCATTTTGAGTTGGTGCAGCTTTATGGAGACGCCATCGTTCTTACGCAACCTTTAGACTTGGACTCTGAAATATTGTATGGGAAGCGTAATGATCGCGGTGAAGTGATAGATCAGGTAATTAAAGATTTGAAGGAGGCAGCCGGCAGTTTACCCGAAACGTCTTCCGAAGCCGGACGATTGAATAAATATATCGCTTATGCCATGTTGTCACGGGTAGCATTATATGAAGGTACCTGGCAAAAATTTCATACAAATGGAAAAGATGCTACTTCAAATACTACTCGCAGCACGGAACTGTTGACTATTGCCAGGGATGCAGCTAATGAGGTTATTAAAGGTGGTAAATATAAAATCTTCTATAATGAAAAATTAGCGAATGAGAGTTATCGTTATATGTTTACGTTAGAAGATGGAGCACAATGCAATCCGGCCAACCTTTCAAAGAGTGATAATACAGAATATATCTTTGTGAAACGTCATCGTAATGGAGATAAAACAGCATGGAATCTGACTCACGGTATGGTGGCAAATGCTTGTTATGTGACTCGTAAGTTGGCGAATATGTACCTTTGTTCTGACGGGTTGCCTATAGGGAAATCATCCAAGTTTCAACAATATGCCGGAGTAACTGATGAATTCCAAAATAGAGATAACCGTATGGGAAATAATATGCTGTATCATGGACAACAGTATTGGAATAACGATGGAAAATGGCGTACAACCTGGACAGATGCAGATTTGACAAGTAGCCTGACCGCTAATGTACGTTCTGGTAGTGGCTATCAAAATCGTAAGTGGGGCACAGAACGTCAGTTGGAAGATTATTACGAATCTTATGACTTCCCGGTTATTCGTTATGCGGAAGTGCTGCTGAATTATGCCGAAGCTGTTTATGAACTAAATGGTACTATAACGGATCCGGAATTAGATTATTCTTTAAATCTGGTTCGTCTTCGTGTCAATCCGGATATGCCAAAATTGAGTAGCAAATTGGTTTCGGCAAACAATCTTTCAATGCGTGAAGAAATCCGTAGGGAGCGTACTGTTGAACTTGTACTGGAAGGTTTTCGCATTGATGATCTGAAACGTTGGGCTACTGCACCTGTTGAGATGCCACAAGATCAGCTTGGAGTGCAAGTTACAGGGACTTGGTTTGAAACCAACTGGACTGATCATAAACGTTCGCTTAGTAGTGACGGCTGCCTTATACTCTATAGTGATCGTACCTGGAATGATAAACTTTATCTTTATCCGCTACCTTCTGACCAGTTGCAGTTGAATCCACAATTGGAACAGAATCCGGGATGGAAAAACTAAGATGTATTATTGTAATAATGAATAAAAGAAAAAACGTATGAAACAGATATTAAAATATGGGTTAGGTTGTCTGTTTATGACAGCGGTCGTTTCCACATTTCTGTCATGTGATGATAATGATGAGGTATCTCCACTATCTAAAGCGATTTATCCTAAATCGGTAGAAATGATTATTTCAGAAGATTTACAACAACTTATTTATGTGGATGACACGAAAGTGAAAGTCTTGCCCTTAGTAAAAGGAGAGAAAATAGAGTTGGGCTATAATATAACTCCTGATGATGTTACTTATAAAGAGGTAAATTGGACTTCCAGTAATGCAAACGTAGCTACAGTAGATGCTAATGGAACAGTAAATGCTATTAGTGGTGACGGTACAGGTGTAGCGGTGATTCAAGTTGCCCCCAGTGTTTATTATTCGGGTAGCGATGTGGCTAGTGCTTTGAAAGTGTTGGTTGTGAATTCACTGATTAGTGCGGAGAGTATTACGATTACTTCAAGTGCAGATAATGTATATGCAGGAGAAACTGTACAGTTGACAGCTGGGATTTTACCATCTGACGCGACTTATAAAACTGTGAAGTGGTCAAGTTCTGACGAAACTGTTGCTATAGTAGATAAGAATGGAGTTGTTACAGGTTTGGACAGCGGTAAAGGTGCGGCTGTGCCCGTTACTATTACTGCAACTTCTTTAGATGGCGCAAATGTGATCGCAACTAAAGAAATTATCGTGAACTCAATTGTACAACCGGAGGAGGTAGCTATTGACCAAAATTACTCATCGACTAATGGCTATGAATTTGCTATTGCAGAAAAGAGCGTTGCTTTGAACTTTACAACAGTGCCGGAGAATTGTACCAAGTCATTGATAGAGTGGACATCAAGTGATGAAACTATTGCTACGGTGAAGGCAGGTGTTGTTACTTTCAATGCGAATGGAGTGTTTGGCAAGGTTACTATAACTGCCACCTGTCCGGAAACAGGTAATTCTTCGTCTATAGAGTTGAATTTGGCAGAAGGATTAATACGGGAGCTTTTCCGTAATGAGAATTATACATGGGCTAATGCTTCAAATGCGGAATCACATACATGGAATAAAGATGGAGGCTATATAACGATCAATACAAAATTAACCGGTGGTAAATGCCGTGGAGATTTGATTTGTAAGAGTACAACTTCTTGGTTACATTCTGGCAATTATCCTATTTTCGCAGTTCGCATGGATGATGTGAAAGATTATGAGGGAGTAACTGCACGTAATATAACTCTTGACGCATCCGGGATGTGTGATGGTACTAAATATTCCGGTGGTCTAGACGGAAATAACAATAAATGGCTGAATGATTATAAATGTAGCGATGGAAGTCATGTGCTTATTTATGATATGGCCAGTCAGAAATGGGGTACAGGTGGTTTACTCCCGGCAACTGCTGTTGCATCGTTTACAACTCTTCAATTCAAATATGCTGATATTGTATCGTCTACAGCTGTAAGTTATAATGTTTACTGGGTTCAGACGTTCAAAACATTACAGGATGTGCAAGCATATATTAAGTCAGAAGGGCTGACTTATGAAGTGATAAAATAATAGAATAATAAATTAAGGCTCAAAATAGATTCTTTATGAATAAAAATACAATTAAGATAATGGTTTTCGCACTGCTGATAGCAGTGCAGAGCTCCTGCCGTGAGAATGAATTCGGAGTAGTGGATTTGACACTCCCGGAAGGAGTATATGTTCCGGTAGAAGCTGAATATACTTACAATCATCCTTGTGCGATGTTCAATCAGGCAGATTTTGATAGGGTAAAGAAAATGCTGAATGATGGGACTGCACCTCAAAAAGTAAAGGATGAGTTTGAAAATCTGAAAAACTCCAGTTATGTATCAGCTTCTTCCTATACCCCGCAACCACAGACAAAGATTGTTCGTGGTGATGTAACTGGAACGGGATTTAGTAGTGAAAACTACAGCTATGCTATGGAGGATGCTGCAGCTGCTTATCAGATGGCGCTTTTATGGAAACTTACCGGTACTGAACAGTATGCAAAGAATGTGGTTAACATTTTGAATCAATGGGCTGCAACCTGTACGGAAGTGACTTCAAATGATGCTAATCATAAATTAGCGGCAGGTGCGCAAGGATATACTTTTGCTAATGCGGCAGAAATAATGCAAACCTATGATGGTTGGACGGAAGCAGATAAAACAACTTTTAAAACGTGGATGGTGAAAGTATTCGCTTCTAAAAATAAAGATTTTCTGGATAATCATCAAGGTAGTAACAATTGTGCTTTACATTACTGGTCGAATTGGGATTTAGTTAATATGTGCTCCTATTTGTCTATTGGTATTTTAACTGAAGATGATGATATGGTTAACTATATTGTGAACTACTTTTATAATGGTGTTGGCAATGGAGCTCTAAATAATTTAATCCAGGGTACTCATGTTGATCCACTGTCTGGTGAAGAGATATGTCAGAATCAGGAAAGCGGACGCGACCAGGGGCATGCTCAAATGTCGGTAGCCGTAACAGCTAATCTTTGTCAGATAGCTTATACATTCTATCAGGATAATAAAGACATTTCCCGACTAGATTTCTTCGCGGCTAATAATAACGCAGTTATGAAAATGGGTGAATATGTAGCACTTAGCAATGCAACGGATGGAGTGAAAAATGACAATTCGGATGGTACATGGCTGATTGATATAACAAAAATACCTTTTAAAGAGTATCAGTACTGTACACATTGTACATGTAAAGATAAAAATCACGGACAAGATCATAAGGTAGTATCTGACGATGGTCGTGGGGAAGTTCGTCCCGGATGGGAAATTTTCTATACTCACTATGCAAAGATTAAGGGATTGAGCAGTGGTTATAAGTATGCTCAAATACTGGCGGATAAAATGCGTCCTGAAGGTGGGGCAGGAGAGACTGCTAATCGCTATGGTTCTAATAGTGGCGCTTTTGACCAATTGGGCTGGGCTACGTTAATGTTATATCGTGAATAAAATGGGTATGAGTTTTTAGATAAATAGAAAAAAGTTGGAAAGGGATTAGGTATTTACCTAATCCCTTTCGTATATATAAGTAAATAGGTCAGTAAATAGATTGTTTTGAAATCAGAGATAGGATTCAGTTTTAAAAGTGCTTGGTTTTTATATAAGGTAGAAAGAACCTGTTTTTAGGAGTAACGAATCTAGTTTTGAATGAAATTGATTAGTAAGGTATATGCGTAAAAAGATTCTGTTTTTAGCAGGAATGATGGCTTGCAGTTCATTGGCAGGCGCACAAGAAATTTCTAAGACCTGGGTGGCTGATAAGGGGAATGGAACTTATCAGAACCCGGTTCTCCATGCTGACTATTCGGATCCGGATGTCTGTGCGGCCGGAGATGATTTCTATATGACAGCATCCAGTTTTAACTGTATTCCCGGAATTCCTATTCTTCATTCCAATGATTTGGTCAATTGGTCACTGGTAAACTATGCATTACCGGTTCAGGAGCCGGAAACCTTCTTCGATAAGGCACAGCATGGCAAAGGCGTATGGGCACCGGCCATTCGTTTTCATAACGGAGAATTTTATATTTACTGGGGGGATCCGGATTATGGAATCTATATGATTAAAACCAAAGACCCGAAAGGAAAATGGAGCAAACCGGTATTGGTGAAAGCAGGGAAAGGAATGATTGATGCAACTCCTTTGTGGGACGAAGACGGAAAAGTATATTTGATACATGCTTATGCCGGAAGCCGTAGTGGGGTGAACAGTATCCTCGTCATTTGCGAACTGAATCCAGAAGGAACAGAAGTTATTTCCGATCCGGTGATGGTGTTCGATGGAAATGATGGAAAGAATCATACCGTAGAAGGACCGAAGCTCTATAAACGCAACGGATACTATTATATTTTTGCTCCGGCAGGAGGTGTCGCAGCCGGTTGGCAATTGGTACTTCGCTCAAAGAACATCTATGGCCCTTACGAATCGAAAATCGTGATGGCACAAGGAAAGACAACGATAAACGGACCTCATCAGGGTGGCTGGGTAGACACCAACACAGGAGAATCCTGGTTCGTCCATTTTCAAGATAAAGGCGCTTACGGACGTGTGATTCATCTGAATCCGATGATGTGGGTAAATGACTGGCCTGTAATCGGAGTGGACAAGGATAAAGACGGTTGCGGTGAACCTGTAACGACTTATAAGAAACCGAATGTGGGAAAGACCTATCCGGTAGCTACTCCGCCGGAGAGTGACGAATTCAATAGCCGGCATTTGGGATTACAATGGCAATGGCATGCCAATAAAAAAGACACTTACGGGTTTACTACCGATTTGGGATTTATCCGTCTTTATGCAGGCAGCCTTTCGAAAGAGTTTGTGAACTTCTGGGAAGTTCCTAACCTGCTGATGCAAAAGTTTCCGGCTGAAGAATTTACAGCTACGACCAAGCTGACATTTACTGCCAAGCAGGATGGAGAACAAGCCGGAATCATTGTGATGGGGTGGGATTACAGTTATCTTTCTATCCGCAAAGCGGGAGATAAGTTTATTCTGCAACAAGCAGTTTGCAAGGATGCGGAACAGCAGAACCCTGAACAGATAAAAGAATTGGCAAACATTCCGGTAAAATATTTGAAGATGCCGGGAGTAGCAGATAATGAATGGCAAACAGTTTATTTACAGGTAAAGGTTCGTAAAGGAGCTGTTTGTACATTTGCTTATAGTCTGGACGGGAAGAAATATACGACAGTGGGAGAGTTTTTCACAGCCCGTCAAGGCAAATGGATTGGAGCCAAAGTCGGACTATTCTGTGTGACTCCGAATGAAGGCAATCGGGGATGGGCAGATGTCGATTGGTTTCGGATGGATAAGTAATTGACCAATCAATAATTGACAAAGAGAAATAAAGATTAAGAATTAACTCGAAGATATCAGATTAAGATGAAAAAGATTGTAGTAGGTTTGGCTGTGATGTTAGGTTTCTGTACGTGTGTTCATCAGCCGTCCGGTACATTGGATGTGAATAAGGCATTGGACTATTGTGCAGAGCAGACACAACGTACGCTTGCGGAACTGAAAACAGACTCCGGCATCGACTATACAATGATGCCACGTAATATCATGACTGACGAACACCATTGGAATTGTCGGAAAGCGACGAAGGAAGAATGGTGTGCCGGTTTCTGGCCCGGAGTATTGTGGTATGATTACGAATATACGAAAGATAAACAGATTCAGGAAGAAGCGGAGAAGTTCACGAACTCTCTGGAGTTCCTTTCCAGGACTCCGGCTTTCGACCATGATTTGGGCTTCCTCGTGTTCTGTAGCTACGGAAATGGTTACCGCCTGACCAAGAATCCGGCTTACAAACAAGTGATTCTTGATACAGCCGATACGTTGGCTACTCTGTTCAATCCCATTGTAGGAACTATCCTTTCATGGCCTCGTGAAGTGGAACCCCGCAACTGGCCGCACAATACCATCATGGATAACATGATTAACCTCGAAATGCTTTTCTGGGCAGCGAAGAATGGTGGAAATCCTTATTTATATGATATTGCCGTTTCTCATGCTGATAAAACGATGAAATGCCAGTTCCGTCCTGACTATACATCTTACCATGTAGCGGTATACGACACCATTACAGGTAATCTGATAAAAGGAGTAACCCATCAAGGCTATGCCGACAGTACCATGTGGGCGCGTGGTCAGGCATGGGCAATCTATGGATACACGGTAGTTTATCGTGAAACGAAAGATCCTAAGTATCTTGATTTCGCGCAGAAAGTGACCGATGTCTATCTCGAACGTCTGCCGGAAGACAAGGTTCCTTATTGGGATTTCAGTGCACCGGGAATACCGGATGCTCCGCGTGACGCTTCTGCTGCGGCAGTGGTGGCCTCTGCTTTGCTTGAATTATCCACTTACCTCCCGAATGGAACAGGAAAACGTTATAAAGATGCAGCTATTGAAATGCTGGCAAGCCTGAACTCTGACAGTTATCGGAGTGGCAAGAGCAAACCGTCCTTCCTGCTTCATAGCGTAGGACATTGGCCGGCTCATTCCGAGATAGATGCTTCTATTATTTATGCAGATTATTATTATATCGAAGCCTTATTGAGGCTGAAACGTCTGCAAGAAGGACACGGGGTATTGGGATAACAGTATTACCGGGCTTATGAATACGGTAATATCAAAGTATCGGTAGAACTAATAAAGTGAATAGTCCGATTAGAATAGGTGATAGTGTAAAAAAGGAAAAGCTCTGCAAGAACGAAGGTTCTATGCAGAGCTTTTTTTACTGGTTAGGGTTAGGCTTATTATTATTTTACCTTGATGATGTCATAATTCAGATCGCTGACAGCTTCTTGCAAGCTATCGTTCACCAAACGAAGAGTGGTGTCGTTAACAACCACGAAATACATCGGAGCTTCACCATCCTTCGGAGTTAACTTAACAGCAGTAACAGGTTTTTTGTTCACAACCTTGTGTACTGTTTGTTGTTTTCCTTTTGAAGTGAAAGTCTTGTTTTGTCCTTGACCTTCAGCATCGAGGTAAGTCATATCCAGTGTATACGCAGTATCCACACCGTCAGTTGCAGCGTTCAGGGTCAGTACATAGTCAATACCCGGACCGTCGGCAGCAGGAAGAGTACCTTCATAAACTTCAGTCAATTCGGTAATCGGAGTCATCGCAAGAGCTAGACTGTCTGCTTGTGCCTCTGCGGCTTTGTTTGCTTTTGATTGGCATGATGCCAAAGCAGCTACGACTGCTGCTAACATAATTACTTTTTTCATCGTTAAGTGCTTTAAGTTAATATAAATATAGTGAGCTATTGCTCGTTTTTTGCTATCCTATTCCTGTTCATCGTCCCGTTTGATGACAAGCAGTTTGTCTACTCGTCCGCGGTCCATGTCCACCACTTCGAATTGCAGATTCTTGTAGGTGAAGATGTCTCCAGCTTTCGGGATGCGACCAATCAGGAACATGGCCAATCCACCCAGAGTGGTGAAGTCTTCCGATTCCAGATCTTCGTAGGATAGGATACCCATTTCCTCCATGAAGTCGTCGATATTCATTGAAGCTTCCACCAGCATTGAACCATCCTGCCTAGTGACGATTTCTTCTTCTTCCATTTCATCCTCTTCAAGGATGTCTCCGAAGATACTTTCGGTCAGGTCGTGCAGTGTGATAATGCCTTCTGTGCTGCCATACTCGTTAACAACAACTCCGAACTTGTTTTTGTTCTTCTTAAATAGCTCTAAAACTTTATTTGCATACAAACTTTCCGGAATAAAGAGGGGAGGACGGGCAATTTCGCGCAGGTTAAACACCTTTTTGTTGCCTACCATCAGGATAATATCCTTTACGGAAACCACACCGATAATCTCATCTTTCCGTTCGTCTACCAATAGATATTTACTGTAATGTTCTTCTTCAATAATCTTCATCACCTTTTCCTGTGTATCATCGGGATGAAGGATAATAAGATCTCTGCGATGTGTCATCAGTTCGTTGGCGCGTTTATCAGAGAAACGGAATACGTCGCGTATCATTTCCGTTTCCTCTTTGTCAATCACACCCTGCTCCGAACTTTGGTGCAGGATCATTTTGATTTCTTCCTGTGTCATGGGGCGTTCTTCGCTTTTCAGACCGATAAGTTTGTTCAGTAACCGGGTAGAGACGCTTAGCAACCACACAAAAGGATAAGAAACCTTCGTCAGCAGAATCATGACCGGGCTGAACAAAGTGGCGTACCGTTCCGGATTACTAAGAGCAATGGATTTAGGAACCAGCTCTCCGATAATCAGAGAAAGATAGGTGATGATTGCTACGGTAGTAATCATTGCCAGGTTGCGTGCGTATGCTTCTGCGCCCGGAATGAGAGAAAAGAAAGGTACGAGGTCGTCGGCAATAGCCACACCACCATACGCACCGGATACGATACCGATCAGCGTGATACCAATCTGAATGGTAGACAAGAACTTTTCCGGTTCTTCCAATTGTTTTAAAACTCCTCGGGCTGATTTGTTGCCTTTTGCGACAAGTGTTTCAAGACGTGCTTTGCTGGATGATACCAACGCAATTTCATACATGGCAAAAATGCCATTCAGTATAAGTAAGAAAAGTATGATAAGAAATTCCATAAATGGATTTAAATGGTTATAGGGTCGAAATTACAAGAAATCGGGACACTATGCAAATATGTGTAATATATTAATGAAAATTTAATAATCGTGTTGTCTTTTTTGTGTAATCATAATAATATAATTGAGGCACGGATTACGCAGATTTCACAGTTTCAATTAAATAAGACCTGTGTTAATCCGTGTAATCCGTGCCTTAATAAAAATCAACAGGAAGTTTTGAACTCTTCCTTATATATTAGATAAACTCTTTACTTCTTAGCGTAGCTGTCTGCTTTGGCTTTTGTACGTTCAATGCGCTTTTGAGTGTCCGGATGTGAAGAGAACATTCTTTGTGCATAGGATGCTTTAGGAGCATCTTTTGCAAGTTCTGCCAATTTACTCAAGGCATTTGCCATTGCATAAGGGTCGATGCCGTTTTTTACACAGAATTCAACACCATAATCATCGGCTTCATTTTCTTGCTTTTGTGAGAATTGTGCACCGGCAAGAGCTTCTGCCATGGCTCCCAGTTCGGAGTCTGTCAGTTTGGCTACTTTGTCGTTGGCTGCACCTGCCGCGTTCTTCACAGCTGAACGTAGGTAGGCATTTTTCATAGCGTCTTTGGAATCTGTGTGAACCACATGACCGATTTCATGACCTACCACTGCCATTACTTCTTCATCCGTCATAACATCCATCAGACCGGCGCAGATACGTACACTACCGTCACCGCAGGCAAAGGCGTTTACGTCTATTACTTCATATACGCCAAAGTTAAGTTTCAGTCCGTCCACTTCTTTGATATGTCCCGTCAGTTTCTCCAACCGTTTGCCGTATTCAGTATCAGGTTTTGTCAATGGATTATGAGTGTCCATCCATGCCATATATTCCTTACTCATATTAGCAATGTCCGCATCAGATAACGTAACGGCTGATACTACATCTTTACCTGCTTGCAAAGCTTTTCCTAAATTAATCTTCTTGCCGAATTGTGCAGAAGCTGTCATTCCCATGCCTAATAATACGAAGGCAATCATAGCGATTTCTCTTTTCATACTCTTTTTCTAGTTTAATGTTCTATGCATAAATTAATACTCAAATGTTATTCCTAATGTGGGGAGCAAAGTCCCGCTCGATTGTTTGAGGCGTTTCATTTTATAGTGTTGGCTGTCGGCAGGAGCTTCCGGATTCTCGATGATGCCGGTGCTCATCAGCACATCCTGCTGTTTCAGTTTGCTGGCCGTGATATTCTGCAAATCAAGATAGAATCCCAGCATGCAATGTTTCAGATAAAATGTCTTGTCAATGCGGAGGTCTACCTGTGCAAAGGCCGGAAGACGTTCCTTATTATATTTCGAATAGTCGTAATATGCTTTGCCTTGTGCATCCCAGGCGGATACCAAAGATGATTTTTCTTCATCGTATGGGGTATAAGGAGCACCGCCGATGCAACTGACTTTCATGCCGACACTCCATTGGTGGGGCAGATTGTAAGTTCCCCGTAAATTGAAAATATATCGGTTGTCCCATGCGGATGCGATGTATTCGCTCTTTTTGTCGTTGCGGTATTCACTTTTAAAGATGGTGAAAGAGGAAGCCAGATTCAGTTTCTTGGCGATCAGCCATTTTACCAGAATCTCCGCGCCATACGAACGTCCTTGAGCGGTAGAAGTCAGCAACTCATTGCCAATCACTCCATAGTCATTTCCTTTGCAGGTAAGAGGAATCCCGTCTACAACGGAGAGCGGAATTTTGTCATAGTCTTTATAGAATCCTTCGACGGAGACTTCGAACGTATCTCCTTTGCGCCAACTAATGCCCAGACTTTCTTGGCTGACTTTCATATAGCGCAGATTGTATTTGTTGACATACATTCCGTTATTATCTTTAAAACCGAGTGCCGTGTAAGGAGGCAACTGATAATAAAGTCCTGCATTTCCGCTTACGAACCAGTGCTCGGCAAGTTGGTAGGAAAGCGATATGCGGGGAGAAAGCTGGTCGGAGAGTGACTTCATGGCCGACGAATAATTGTTGGCATCAGCTCTCAATCCCAAGGAAGCTGTGAAACGTTCGTCCATCGAAGAGTAGCTGATAGTGCCGAAAAGTCCCCAACGCATCATTCCCAAATAGGTATGGTAATCAAACGTTTGTGCCTGATTGGTATATGCCTTTTGAAAGGTGGTATTGGTATATTGACTATAATCCAGATTCACTCCGAGATTGACTTTCCAGTTGCGGAAAGAAGAATTGTTTTCGAAGCGGAACTTCGTTTCCTGTTCGGTAGAACGGAAGCGGAGCATCAGATTCTCCGGAATGCTTTCATCATTCTGCCGGTATTTGGTATTGCGGTTGTTCAGATAACTGTGACTGACTACCACCGATTGCACATGCGGCCCTGCATAGTGACGATATACAGCACCTAAGGTAAACGTTTCCTGCTTGATTTTTGGCAGGTAACTAAGGATATATTCATTGTCCTCGCTATCTGCTTTCGTGTTCAATCGCATATTGTCGATTCCTCCAAGCCCCAATACCGTCAATTCGTTCTGTTCGTTGAACCGGGTTTTCAATTTGAATTGTGCATCGGTGAAAGTCGGCAGGAAAGGCAGGTCGAGCATATCAAACAGGAATTGCAGATAAGATTGACGCACGGATACTAGATACGAGGTCTTTTTTCCAATATGCCCATTGGAGGCCAAAGAGACTTCGGATGCTCCAAGGGTAGCTTTTAGTGAGTTATGCTCCATGTCTCCGTCGCGCAATTTGAAATCAAGCACGGAGCTAAGTGCGTTCCCTCTATCAGTGGGAAAAGCACCGGTATAGAAATTTACTTCACGTATCAGGTCGGCATTAAGGATTCCCACCGGACCGCCGGATGCTCCTTGCGTGCTGAAGTGATTGATATTGGGTATTTCCACTCCGTCCAGATAGAAACGGTTTTCAGAAGGAGAACCACCGCGTACAATCAAGTCATTGCGGTAGCCGATAGGAGAGAAGGCAACTCCCGGATAAGACTGAACAATACGCGAAATGTCTCGATTGGCTCCCGGACTCTTTTCTATTTCCTGCAATCCGATGATGCGCAGGCTGACCGGACTTTCCAAGTCGCGCCGGAAAGGAGAAGCGGTGACGGTTACTCCTGCGAGTTCGGTCAGGTTCTCTTCCATTTCTATCGAAATGTTCAGATCTTTGGTAGATAAGATATATTCGGGAGTAGTGACACTCTTGTAGCCGATGGCTGTCGCTTGCAGACGGTAGATGCCGGGAGGCACTTGTTCGATGGTGAAATGACCTTCCGCATTGGTGACACCACCTTTATTCAGCCCAAGAACCATTACGTTAATGAATTCTAATGGCTGACGGCTGTTTTTCTCAATCACCGTTCCCTTTATTTGATGTACAGGTTGTGCCTGTAACAGGGAAAACAGGATGTTAGAAAATAGTAGCAGTGTCAATAGTTTTTTCATGTGATTGCCAATTGTCGGTGCGAAAGTACGAAAAAAGTATTAAATAATGATACCTTCCGTGAATAAAAAAAGAATCACTTCTGATTTGGTTCGTTTTACCTGCTGATAAAGTTAGTCGGGTTTTGTTTCACATTTCATTTTTATATCTTATTTTTGTGGGACATATTAAAACAGATTCCTTATGAAGACTGTAAAATTGATAACTTGTAATGATGCGATGAAGGCACATATCCTTCAGGGAGCATTGGAGAATGAAGGCATCGAGTCTATTCTGCACAATGAGAATTTCTCTACTTTGTATAAAAGTTGCGTAAGTAGTATAGCAGGGGTGGATATATTGGTGGCAGACGAAGACTACGAGAATGCTGTCCAAGTGTTGAAGGATAACGATAGTTGGCCGGAAGAGTTAACGCTTTGTCCGTACTGCGGTTCATCGGACATCCAGTTGGTTTTGAGAAAAGAAAAGCGTTGGCGTGCTATGGGGGCTGCTATCATTTCTGCATTAATGGTCATTCCTCCGGGAGACAACCACTGGAACTATACCTGTAAACAGTGTCATAAAAACTTTGAAATGCCGGTTGCTAAATTTAATCCTGCTGCAGAACCAGAGGAATAATTATATCTAACTATTTATAACACACAATGGAAAAGAAAAAAAATCTATTAATTGCTCTTCTTTTAATTTGGGTAGCTCCCTCTTTTGCTGCCAAAGTAGATACCTTGTTAATTAAAAGTCCTTCCATGAATAAGGAAGTGCAAGTGGTCGTTGTTACGCCGGATGCTGCATCAGGAAAGAAAGCGGTGGCTTGTCCCACCATTTATTTACTGCACGGTTACGGTGGAAATGCTAAAACATGGATTGGCATTAAACCGAATCTTCCCCAAATTGCGGACGAAAAAGGAATCATATTCGTTTGTCCGGACGGAAAGACCAGTTGGTACTGGGATAGTCCGGTCAATCCGTCTTTCCGCTATGAAACTTTTATTTCGTCGGAACTGGTGAAGTATATCGACGAACATTACAAGACGATTGCCGACCGTAAGGGACGCGCCATCACCGGATTGAGTATGGGTGGACACGGAGCGATGTGGAATGCAATCCGTCATAAAGATACGTTTGGTGCCAGTGGAAGTACAAGCGGAGGGATGGATATTCGCCCGTTCCCGAAAAACTGGGACATGGCTAAACAGTTGGGAGAATATGAATCGAATAAGGAGGTATGGGATAATCATACCGTTATCAATCAGATTGATAAGATAGAGAATGGCGATTTGGCTATCATTGTCGATTGTGGAGAAGATGATTTCTTCCTGAATGTGAACAAGGATTTGCATAACCGCCTGTTGGAAAGAAAGATCGATCATGATTTTATTACCCGCCCGGGAGCGCATAATGGACAGTATTGGAATAATTCCATTGATTATCAGATTCTGTTCTTTGATAAGTTTTTCAAGAAATAAAACCGGGAATACTTGACTTTGGCTTTTCAATGTTGTATCTTTGGTACAGAATCATAAAATAGATTGAGGTTAAACTACGATAGAAGGAGGGAGCGGAAGCTTTCTCCTTTTTTGTTGTATCCTTGGGAGTCGTGAGCTTTATCCCGGTTTATAAAAGGGATGAAACCAGAGATTAACGTGTTTTATACCGTAGCTTTATAAAAATTAGACGGTGCGTTACGACTCATTAAACGCTGCATTAGGAGAAGTTAGAGCCTTTGTTAGGTAAAATCAGAGCCTTTGTTTCGGAATAAACAAAGTTGAGGCATGAAAAGTATCTTTATAGGTTAAGAATCTATAATTCTGCTCTTGACAGAAATAGAGTGATTATGCTACTTTAAAAGAGAATTCGATGTCCGAATGAAAGATTATTCGAAAGAAATCGAAATGTTGCGTGTGTATGGATAATAGCTGGCCTGTCCTCCGGCATAGGTCGTCTGACAAATCATCCTGGATGGATTTCCTTTTTTATCAAACCCATACGAATAGACTGTCTTTTCGTCGTTACTTCCTGCAGGACAACTGTGCATGGTGAAATGGCGCGGATCCTTACCCAATAACCCTGCGTAAAGAGCTTCAATATGGAATGTCAGAGGGTGTATTTCCAATAAACCGAGGCAGGGCAAATGATATGTCGAACTTTCTTCTCCCGGTTCATAAATGAACTTGTTTTCAAGGCCGTTCATCTTGGAACTGATAGAGGTTATATCTCCGTTCTCGTATGTAAGTGATGTTGATGAATATTCTGTATCGTCAATATTCTCGACAATTCCGGTTAAGTATCCTTCTGCAGAGTAAGAAAATTGATAAATACGATTTTGTGAAGACAAACTGTATACACATTGACTGGCATAGCCTTCGCTATTTAATGTATATACTAAAGTGAGATAGTCAGTGGTAACTGTTACCTGATTATCAGAGTAGCTCAAGTTTACTTCGTTACTGATTTCTTCTTCGAAATAACGTTGTTTTATAATATGTTGAATCAGGCGCTCGCCATCGAACATAAACTTCTCTGTTCTATCTACAGGATTTGAATCGCTCTTGACGGTTTCATTGAAAATCATAGCCCATTGCCCTTTATCCTCTACTGTGCCCTTTTCGTCATCATCCGAACAACTGAATGTCAGTATTGCCAGCAATAAAATAGCTATTTTTTTCATCCTTTCTTATTTTAATCGTAATCCGTTACTACTAAAACGTCTACTTGCCGGACTTATTACGCTTTTCTCTATCTTGAATTGCGCTTTTGTCGTCTCTTCGGTTTCCTCGTCCTTTGGTGGATAAGTTTTGTTCAATACCCCGAGAGCTACACTCAACAAAGTCTCTTTTTCATCACCGAAAGGTAGGAAAGTTAAGTAATCGGTTGAAGCATTGACTGCGTATGTCGGTTTGAATCCACCATAAGTGTCATGTTCTGAATTATAGATAGTGCATACAGCCGGATTGATAGACCACAAAAATTCTTCATTGATAAATTGTTCCGTAGCTACATTTTGTCCTTTGGTTGAACTGCCGATAGCTATTAACTGTTGGATTTTTCCGTTCAGGCTATGCATCAACATTTCCGGAGCTCCTGCCGTTTCTCCACTAATCAAAACGATAAGAGTCGTTAAATCCAGGTTCTTGCCACCGGAGGTGCCTAATAAATCAGAATTAAAGATCAGAGTTGCATCTTTTGCCGTATTCTTATCATTATATTCCAAGAATGCCATTGTTTGGTCAAGGTAAAAAGAAGACACAAGAATAGTGCTTAATAGTTGCGTACAATCAATGCTTCCTCCTTTGTTATATCGTAGGTCGAGTATCACTTGATGGATATTCTTTTGGGCAAGCTCATCCGACCATTCACGTAATTCGGTGTTGTATTTTTCCGGATTGTCTTTAGTACCTGCTGTAAAGCTGTTGTACATTAGGTAACCGACTTCACTTCCATCAGTCAACGTTAATATTTTCTTGCAGTGAATAGGGTTGTCTACCAATGATACAGCTGCTCCCATTTCTACAGGGTCGCCTACCGGTACAACTCGGTAAATATCTTCTTCCTCCTCGCCTTCTACTGGCGGCTCTGTAGGTGGTACTTTTTGATATTTTCCCAAAGTTATTTCCAAAGGTCCTGTGCCTTGCAGTAGTTGGGCCTCATATTTTTTGCTGATATACGATGTATCTACTTTTACAATCCAGTCGCCTCGCTTTAGTACGGCAGCAGCTGGTGAACCAGGAATTACATAAGTAATCAATGCGTTGTAGGCAGTATCGATGTCCGGGTTGCGAACCAGTGAATAGTCGAATCCATAAGTAGGCAGCGGAGCCTCCATCACAGAATCTACAAACGAGTAGCTGTCTTTTTTTGATTTCACTTTAGATAAGAACGAGGCAGGTTCCAGAAACAGATTCACATCATCGTAGGAAGGTAGATCTTGATACCACAGATAGTTCTGTTGCATGATGTCGTACATCCATGTATCCAGTGCAGTTTGATGGGCATACTCCGGCCAGCGGTCGACACCACAGGAGAAGAAACCACTGATAGATACGAGGATCAGGGCAGGTATGAGGATTATCTTTCTTAATTTCGTCATCATAAAAAGCTTTTTACTGTGCAAATGTAGGAAATACTTTGCTTATCTACCACATTTATGGTATAAAAATGCCTTCAATGTGTGATTGGGTGTTAGAGAATCTTGCCTTATCTTTGTAACATCAAAGTTTTCGATAGGTATTAGCTAAAATATAGAAAGTTATTAATAGACGGATTTTTATTCATGGAGATAGCTGCATTATTATCAGGAGGTGTCGACAGTTCGGTTGTCGTACATCTCCTTTGTGAGCAAGGATATAAGCCTACTCTTTTTTACATTAAGATAGGTATGGATGGAGCGGAATATATGGACTGTTCGGCAGAGGAGGATATTGAATTATCTACTGCAACGGCACGTAAATACGGTCTGTCTTTGGAAGTGGTGGACCTGCATCAGGAGTATTGGGAGAATGTGGCGGCGTATGCCATTGATAAAATTCGGCAGGGATTGACACCGAATCCGGACGTGATGTGTAATAAGCTTATCAAATTCGGCTGCTTTGAACAGCGTGTCGGGAAAGATTTCGACTTTACAGCAACCGGTCACTATGCCACCACCTTACAACGTGATGGTAAAACATGGCTGGGCACGGCAAAAGATCCCGTGAAAGATCAGACAGACTTTCTCGCCCAGATTGATTACCTGCAAGTTTCCAAACTCATGTTTCCCATTGGAGGGTTGATGAAGCAGGAGGTACGTGAGATTGCAAACCGTGCCGGATTGCCTAGTGCCAAAAGGAAAGACAGTCAGGGGATTTGTTTTCTTGGAAAGATAAACTACAATGATTTCGTTCGTCGTTTTTTAGGAGAAAAGGAAGGGGCGATTGTTGAACTGGAAACCGGAAAGAAAGTGGGTACACATCGCGGTTATTGGTTCCACACAATTGGTCAGCGGAAAGGGCTCGGATTGAGTGGTGGTCCCTGGTTTGTAGTTAAGAAGGATATTGAGGAAAATACTATCTACGTATCTCGTGGCTACGGTGTAGAGACACAATATGGTAATGAATTCAGGATGCATGATTTCCATTTCATTACTGATAATCCTTGGAAAGGTCAGGAGAAGGAGGTAGACATTACTTTCAAGATTCGTCACACTCCCGAATTTACAAAAGGAAAACTGATACAGGAAGGGGAGAAGCAGTTTCACATCTTGTCGTCCGAAAAGTTGCAAGGCATTGCTCCGGGACAGTTTGGGGTGATTTATGATGAAGAAGTAAAAGTTTGTGTGGGGAGCGGTGAAATCATCTGTTAAATAGTTTATTTTGATTGGTGAAGATTGGATTATCAGGAGATTTTTCACTACTTTTGTTTCGTAGAATATAAATAAAGGAGGATTGCTTATGACAACGATGGAATTGAAAAGTCTGAAAATGGACTTGGTGGAGGAACTCCTGAGTTTGAATGACAAAGAGATGCTCAATCGAGTGAAGAACTATTTGAAACGACTGAAAAAAATGGAAGCTGAAAAAGAAGAGGAAGAAATCACGAAAGAAGAAGTTCTAGCAGGGATTGACGCCGGACTGAAAGAGGTAAAACTTTCAATGGAAGGTAAGTTGGAGGTAAAGACTGCAAGAGAGTTCATTAATGAATTATGAAATTATAGTTAAGCCGACATTTCAGCGGGAGGCTAAAAGGTTGGCGAAACACTATTCCTCTTTTAAGGAGGATTTTGTTTCATTGATTGATGATTTAGAACAGAATCCTCTGCTAGGAACGGACTTGGGACATGGACTGCGCAAAGTTCGTATGAAAATAACTTCAAAAGGAAAAGGTAAAAGTGGAGGAGCAAGGGTTATAACATTTACTTTAGTCGTTTCTCAACAAGATGCAGTTTTGAATCTTCTTTATATTTATGATAAAGCAGATAGAGCGTCTATATCAGAAAAGGAAATAGAACAACTTCTGAAACAGAATGGATTGAAATAGAATAGAGAAAGGCACTGTTCACTAGTTTGTGCTAATAGGATGTGTAGGGTAATTCTTATAAGGCGGCATCTCAGATATAGTATTCCGCTAAATCCACAATCCCAGCCCTCATCGCATATTTAGTAGCTTCATGTACATTATTTACTCCCAATTTGCGAAAGATATTCTTACGATGACTGTTTATCGTATGGAAACTAAGATTTTTCTCTGCTGCAATCTCTTTCGTCGTTTTTCCCAATGCAATTTCTTTTAGGATATTCTTCTCCGTTTGTGTCAATAGATGATCGTCTACGCTTGAGGCAGCCAGCGGAGAAGAAGCGCCCGAAAGCAACAGATTGCTGACATGATTGCAAATATACCGTTGTTTGCGGGTGGCACATTGAATGGCAGTCATGATTTCTTCTTTTGAATTATCTTTCATCACTACCCCGAAAGCCATACTGCTGAACAGTACCTGGCGGAGAAAGTTCAGGCTAAGTTCGTCAGAGAATAGAATCCAGTCGGCTTCCTTGAATCTTTCCTGCAAGACAATCAATTCATCCGCCCCGGCAAAATTGAACAGTGTATAATCCAATACAATCACCGCTTGCGGATGCAATCGTAGCTGCTGAATCAGTTCAGCCTTGTTATCAGCTTCTAAAAGGAGGGACACTTCCTTTTGTTTACTTAGCAGGAACATCATTCCTGCCTTACTGATATCCTGATTGTCTGCGATGATAAATTCTCTCATAAGCAACGATGAATAAAAAAACTCCGCTACAAATGTACGCATTTTGCGCGATTTGTAGCGGAGTTATGATAAGATTCTTGTATCCGGATTACCAGGAACGTCCTTTGAAGATATTTGACTGGTCAAGCGGAACGATATTTCCGTTCAATGTCAGGTTATTGTTGCTGAAGTTCGGGCTGATGCTAACTGAAGCAGTATTGTTTCCGCTGCTCATATTGATAAATACTTGAGCGGAGATGCCGATACCCTGAACGCTGAATGAGCAGTTCACATTTCCTTTTTTGTCGATATTCATCTTCATATCCGAAGAATTACCATCTACTGTAACACCACCGATTCCGTTAGGACCTGGGTAAGGAGTGTTGAAAGCTGTCTGTACGGTAGCTCTGTTGCCGTTCATCAAGACGAAGTTGGTGTTTGAAGTAACAAAAGCACTCATACCGTTGCGGAAGACAACTTGATTAGCTTCCAATACAAATTGCTTGTTCTTCAAAGCCTGTACAGCTTGTTGATAGGCTGCCATGTCCTGCACCTCTTCTTCGGCACGGAGTTTTGCTCTTTCTGCATCTCTTTGAGCTTTTCTTTCTGCGCGGCGTGCTGCTGCGTTACTTTCTTGTGCATACATCATTGTGCTTGCACTTACTAATACTAATGCTACTAATGCAATAAACTTTTTCATAACTTTTTTTTGTTTAGGTTTAATACGTTGTTCGTTTATTGCAAAAACAAAGTGTATGCCAGATTGTTCACGAACGTCTTGCAATTTTATATCCGATGGCTGCCACAGTGATACTCATTAAGGGGCTGATAATGTTGAAAAAACAATAAGGTAGATAGACAAGTGTGGGTACACTCAAGATAGTAGCTTGTGTCATTCCGCAACTATTCCACGGAATCAATACAGATGTAACGGTTACTGCATCTTCCGTCGTACGGCTTAGTAAGCAACTTTCATACCCTTTCTTGGCATAAATATCACGAAACATATTTCCCGTCAGAATGATACTGATGTATTGGTCGGCAGTTGTCAGATTAAGAAACAGGCCGGAGCAGACTGTCGCTCCAACCACGCTGACTGTTTTCTTCATGAAGCGGACGAAGATGGAAGTGATACTTCCCAGCATACCGCTTGCTGTCATTGCCCCGCCAAAACACATGGCGCACAGAATCAGCCAAATCGTATTCATCATTCCCGCCATACCACGTGTGGCGATTAAATCTGTCAGAACGGCATTGTCTGTATGTAAATTTGTCGCTCCATAGACGGTCATCATCAGTCCTTTGAACAAAGAATCGAATCCGGAAACGGCAACTCCGGAAATCTCTTGCAACAACTCCGGCTGAAATATCAAAGCAAAGACACCAGCCTGCAGAGTGGATAGGAACAGCGTAACGATAGAGGGTACTTTCCGTGCTATCAGTATTCCGGTTACAACAGGGACTATTAACAACCACGGAGTGATATGGAACTTTTCATTCAAAGCGGTTGCCACCTCCGCAATATGTTGTGTATTGCTGGCATCGTGGGAAAGTCCTGCCACTGTGAAAATAATCAGCGTGATGATAAGAGACGGTACCGTAGTAATCATCATATAACGGATGTGACGGAACAGGGGAGTGTCTGTGATGGAAGACGCCAGGATAGTGGTTTCGGATAAAGGAGATATTTTATCCCCGAAGTATGCCCCCGAAATGATAGCTCCGGCAATCCATCCATCTTCAAAGCCTTGCGCCTTTCCGATACCCATCAATGCAATACCGATAGTGGCAATAGTGGTCCACGAACTTCCGGTCATTACAGAAATCAACGCGCAGATGATGCAGGTCGATGCCAGGAAGAAACTGGGATGGATAATTTGCATCCCGTAATAGATTAAGGTCGGCACTACTCCGCTAATCATCCAAATGCCACTCAACGCACCGATTATCAACAGAATGATGATGGCTGTTGCCACTCCGGCAATATTGTTGGTGATGGCGAGCTCGTAATCTTTCCAGGGAATCTTATAAAACGCCATACCAATCAGGATACAAATGGCTGTAGTGGTAAGCAATGACACTTGACTTCCGCCGCTTAGGGCATCACTGCCAAAGGTACGGATAGTGGCAAACAATAATAACACCAGTACAACAATCGGTATCAACGATATGAGGGGAGAGGGGGCTTTCTTCATCTTGATTCTTATAACCTTTTATTTATTTTCCGGCTACTGTTTGTTGATAGCCGCGCAAAGATACAACAAAAAAGAATGAAATCTTTTGCTTCAAAACATCAGGTAATAAAAATTATTAGATGTTTATATTTGATTGGAATATGTAGGAGACGGCTCAACTGGCAAAAGTCTTGCGCCTGATCCACCAGTAACGGATGAAAAGCACCCCTGTCAGGATGAGGGCGATGGATAATCCGGTATAGAAAACAGAAATGAACGTTTCGGGCAGGAGGTGGAAGCTACGGATGGTGATTCCCAGGGAAATCATGAATATCATTGTAATCCAGCTTTTCACATCGAAAAAGGAGAACGGACAATTCCGGCGTTCTTTCTTTTGCTCGATTCGCTGGGTATGTTTATAGTAGAGCCTTCTGAAAACCAATACGAAGAATAATAAGAAAACCACGGTGGCTTCTCCTATTTTGAACATCCAATCTTGGGAAGTGTTTAACCAGGTCACAATTCCTATTCGCAGAATATTGGCACCGGCTATAATCCAGACGGCACCGGCTGTGATAAGTAAGATTTGTCTGTTAACTCCGTATTTCATTGGCGTTTTTTTTATAATAAACGGTTTGAGTGTTCGTTTTGTTGACTCATTTCTTGTAGAAAATCGTAATTAATAAAGAAATCCCGGTTAAAACAACTCCGGTACTGATAACTCCGTGCCAGCCATACAGTTGCCAAAAGCTGCCTGCCAGAAATGTTCCCATAGAACCACCGATAAAGTAAGTAGTCATGAAAACTGTATTAATACGGTTCGAAGCACGCGGATTTAGTTCGAAGATACTTGTCTGGTTACTTAGCTGAATACATTGCATTCCTATGTCAATGATGATGATACCGGCGATGATACCGACAAAGGTGTTTTCACCGACGAAGAACAACAACCATGCAAAGAGAATCAAACCGCAGCCGATAAAGTTGAAGCGGCGTACGCCTACCCGTTTTACGTATCTTCCGACAAAAGAAGCAGTCAGTGCACCGGCTACTCCGCAAAGTCCCAGCATACCGATTACATCGCTGTTGGCGAAGAACGGAGCTTGTCCCATTTTAAAAGCCAGACAGGACCACATGGCAAGGAGGGAACCGAAATTCAGTGCCGCCCGAATCGAATAAATGCGTAGTTGCGGATATTCTTTCACTAAGGCTAACAGAGATTTCATCAGGTCGCTATATTTTCCTTGGAAGTTGGTTTGAATATCGGGAAGGACTTTTAATACAACAATCGCGCAGATAAACATCATGCCTGCAGCAATGTGATACATTTCCCGCCAGCCAATCAGTTCACCGATAAATCCGCTGACGACACGTGAAGCCAGAATACCGGTCAATAGTCCTGATAAGACAATTCCTACGTTTCTGCCTTTATGTTCCGGACGGGAAAACTGGGCGGCTATGGGAATGAATATCTGTGGAATCATGGAACAGACTCCCGTGAGGAATGAAGCGATGAGTATCAGATGGAAGCTGTGTGTCAGGGCAATCGTCAAGAGGGAGAAGATCAGGACGGTGAAATTGACAAGGATGATTTTCTTTCGTTGATATAAGTCGCCTAAGGGGGTGATGAACAACAGTCCTGCCGCATAGCCTATTTGCGTGACCATGGCAATCAGGTTAGTTCTGAACTCTGATATGCCAAGTTCATGGCGTATCATATTTAATAGAGGTTGGATATAATAGATGTTGGCTACCGAGACACCTGCCACAATAGCAAGTGTCCAGAGGATGGATGCCGGTAGTCCTCCGTTTTCTTTTAATGGCTGTTTCATGCGGCAAAGATAATAAAATAAGATGTTTATTCGATGAAGAAAGTAGTGGAAACTGTGTTGCCTTCTCCGTCTACTGCCGTCAGGGAATGTTTGCCGGGAGCGGGTTGCAGGGAAATTTTGTGGAAATCCTGCGTCTGTGTCTGATAAGTGTCGTCAAGATGCCAAAAGATAGTCGCATTGGGGTTGCTGTGTGCCAGTTCGACCGTGAGAAACCCTTTACTGCCGTCCAATTGTTTGGGCAACTTGATATGGGCGTTCATCGGAGGGTAGATGAACTGCATGGATTGGAAAGAATCTTCTCCACAGCCGGCTTTGAAAGGTGGCAGTGGTTTGTATTCCGGATGGTGCTGCTTATAGTACCATTCCCATACAGGTGGCAGGGCAAACCATGATTTCTGAATGGTAGGTTCGGTATTTGCACAGTTTTCATAGATGCGGTGGCTTTCGTCAGCAGATAGAGTGACGAGATGATGGTAAGGACAAGCCTCTGTCCGTAATCCGGCAGGAAGAATCAATACGGTATCAGTTTCTTCACAGAAACGTCCTTTCAGATGACCGGACTGGCGGCATATTTCTGCATCAACGAAAACGCCTGTGGGACGTTCGAACCACGGTGAAGAAGGGAGGTAACTGAATATATCGAATAATACAGGACCGGCTGTTTGTGCACCAACCAATCCGGGCTTTCCTTCTCCGGTTGCATTGCCTACCCATACGCCTACTGTATAGCGCGGAGTCACCCCCACTGCCCACGCATCACGGAATCCGTAGCTGGTTCCGGTTTTCCATGCGATAGTTTGCATGGATGGAATTGATTTCCAGTCAATCTCTTCGGGACGGTTGACTTCTGTTAAGGCGGAGAGGGTGAGCCAAGCTGCTCCTGTTTTAGCCGAAGTGGTTTCTTCCGAATCCTCTTCTACGGAGAGAGGACTGGAGTTACTTTGTTCTCGTTTTTCCTGCTTGTTATGATTGCTTTTATGATTACGGCTTGTTTGCTTCGTATCATTGTTTATTTGCTCTGTATTTTCTGTTTCCAGTAGTATCTGTGCTTCCTTTCCTTGAGATACGGTCGGGGAGGGGCTGCTGGAAAGGCTTCGTCCCATTTGTGCATAGGCATTCGTTACATCCCATAATGTTGCTTCTGCACCTCCTAAAATTAGTGACAAACCATAATGAGAGGCTGTCCGATTGATGGTCTTGAATTCCATCTGTTGCAACAAATGGTGAAACTTGGGTACTCCATATCTTTGTAACATGGTTACAGCCGGGATATTCAACGAACGGGCAAGGGCTTCGGAAGCGGGGACTGCTCCTTCAAACTGCATACTGAAGTTTTGAGGAGTAAATCCGTTGATATTAACCGGTACATCCGGCAACAGCATTTTCGGCAGTAAACTTCCTTCCTGTAGCATGGCATTGTAGAGAAAGGGCTTTAAAATACTACCTGTACTTCTGGGAGCTTGGATCACATCTACTTGGCTTCCTCCTTGTTTACGGTCGAAATGTACATTTCCGCAGTATGCTACTACTTGATTGGTGGGAATGTCGATAACCAGAATTGCCAGGTTGCGGATATCACTTCGATTAAACTCGTTGCTCCACCGTTCTGCCAAACTCTCTATGTGGCTTTGTATTCCTCTGTCTATGGTTGAACGGGTATATAGCCCGTTTCTTTCCTGATAGAAACGACTGACTAGGTGGGGAGCTATTTGAGGAAGCGGATGCGGCTCGTCGGGTAACGGTTCGCTGACAGCTAATTCATAGGTGGATGCGTCGATAATCTCTTCTTCAAGAAGTTGCTTTAATAGACGGTTGCGTTTGGAAAGCAGTGTCTTTCGTCCTTTGGATAGATGGATCATGGCAGGGGCATTGGGGAGGACAGCCAGCATAGCCGATTCCGCCCATGATAAATCTTCGGCAGAATGACCGAAGTAACGCCAGGCAGCAGCATCCAATCCTACAACATTTCCTCCGAATGGTGCATGAGAGACATACATGGATAAGATTTCCTCTTTGGAAGCCCGAAATTCCAGACGGGTAGCCCATATCATTTCAACGACTTTCTCTCCGAGAGTTCTAGGTTTGTTCCGGGCGAGACGAATGGTTTGCATGGTAAGGGTACTTCCTCCGCTTACGACACGTTTGTTCTTTAAATTTTGATAGAGTGCCCTTCCGGTAGCTAACGGATTAACTCCCCAGTGGTGATAAAAGTGTTTGTCTTCAAAGGTAATGAGGCATTGCTTGATTTTTTCGGGTGTTGTCTTTCGGGGAGGAAACCGCCATTGACCGTCCGATGCGATACGTGCTCCCAATAATTCTTCATTTCGATCAGTCACAACGGTAGAGTAGGGTACATGAAACAGTTGCCGGGGAAGGCAAAAGATGTATCCTATTATCAAAAGAGTAATGCTTATAGTCATTACTTTCTTAGTGACAGATAATCGTTTGAAGAATTTTATAGGATTCATTTAAATATTAAAAGCTAAGAGACATATCTTTGTGACAAATGATTAAGTACGAAATAATAAGGTACGAAATAATTAGGCACGGATTACACGGATTACGCGGTTTAAGTGAACGAGTAGAACCGTGAAATCCGTGTAATCCGTGCCAAATATTATCGGCTGACAGTTGTTCTTCCTGCTTTGCTTCGTGCCTGTACGTTTACATCATACATCGCTTCACATTGAACGGCAGGGAGAATAAAGTTACCGGCATAGGTCGCTTGTAACCTGACAGTGAATACCTTTGTCTCACCGCGGCGCAGATTGAAATAGGTCAATACCCTGTCATCACGTATATCCTGATAGCTGTACTTGCTGACTGATTGACCGGAGCCGTCGGCTGCTGCGTTTTCCGTTTCGGGAGCAACCATTCTTTCATTGTATATTTCCCAACCGGACGGTATGATATGCGTCAGTGCCAGATTAGTGTAATCGGAAGTACCGCTAATATTGGATATTGAGGTGATAGCCATAAAGTCAGTTCCCTGTATGATGTCATTGACAGAGAGCGGTGTACCGTTTAGGTTAGCATATCTTATATCCATGCGGAGGTTATCGCTGATAGCTGGTAACGTATCGTTTAATAACTGCGTACGTGTGATAAGGTCTACGCTAAGTGCTCCCTTTCCTTGATTCTTCACAGAAACAGTGCCGGATTTTGGAGTGGTAGCGATCTCTTTTTCAAACACAGCTTTGGCTGATTTTACAGCCGGTTGCTGTTTATCGTTCCATGACCATACAAAATCCAGTGTGCCTGATAACTTTTCTGCCAGACGTCCCATTGCCATCAGAGCAAAAGCGGTAGATTGTGTACTGAACCAATCCTCTTGTGACAGATTCTTAGAAACGACTTTCGCTTGTTGTAAAGCATCCCGTTCCCGGTTCATCAGGATGAGTGTTTCCAAAATCATTGCTTCGTCACGATCGGAAGAACCGTAAATCTGATTCATGGAAGAGTAGGGGTTCACCGTTGTTTCTACATTATACACAAGTTCTTCAGCCGGTTTCATCTTTCCGGTCAGTGCGTATGCGGCTGCCAGTCTCCATTTGGCCTGAATTGATAATCCGGTCTGTTCTTTCATTCGGTTCATAGCTCCATATTCCGGTACTCCTGCCAATGCAAGGGTATATAAACGGAAGGCTTGTTGCAATTCCGACTGCCATTGCTGCCAACCGCTTGCCTCCTGTGGCATACGCCAGTTTTGTGCGGCTGCACGTTGGAAGCGCTTCCACTTGTTCAGTACATTCGCATGAACGGCATATCCTTTTTCTTGTGCCAGCGTCAGGAACATTCCAGCATAAGAACTAATCCATTCGTCGGCAGCAGCATTCCCCGGCCAATATACAAATCCGCCGTTGGGGAGCTGACGACCATAAATCTGCCGGATAGCTTCCTGTACATTCGTCTTTATCTTTTCGGCTTCCGTCTTATCTATCGTCTTGAATTGAGCGACAAACAGAAGAGGCAGAGCCTTGGAAGTCAACTGCTCCGTGCAATGGTGCTGATAATTGTATAAGAAGTCGAACCGACGGCTGATATCTACCGAAGGTATGCGGGATACTTCCAGCTTGATCTGATTATTTGCGGAAGAACTGCTTAGGTTGTATGACAATTCTTTGCTTTGTCCGGCTTCTATCCATTGACTGTTGCGCAGGGTTACTACCGGATTCGGATTGCGTACGTCTATTTCAATGGTTTCTTTGGTTTGTTGTCCGCTGCCATTTGCTGTCAGGTGGATCGTAGCCTTTCCGGTTTTGCTGCCTGTTTTTAAGGTAAAGAAGACAAGCTGGTCTCCCGGTTGGGTGAATTTGAGCGATTGTTGGTTAGTTCCTACAATCTGTACTCCTCCACCGGATGCCTGAAGGGATACGGTCACATTCTTTACTTGATTCTCCATCGCAAAGATATTGACCGGAACGGTAATTTCTTCCTGAATACTAAGCACACGGGGCAAAGTAGACAACATCATCAATGGAGTTCGTACGAAGGCAGTCTTTTCCGCATTGCCATAAGCACCGTCCTGTCCGGCAACCACCATGGCACGTACCGAACCTACGTACATCGGAAGTTTCAATGTATGCGTCTGGCTCTTTCCTTTTCCCAGATAGAAAGGACCTATAAACTTGACTACCGGTTTAAAACGGTTTGCTTTAGCATCGGCAGGTTTCAGTGTGGCGTCTCCACCTGTGCTGAAAAGCGAACTGTAGCTTCCGGCAGAAGCTCCCAATACATTATCATACATATCCCATGTCTGGATGCCAAGCGCTTCGCGTGAATAGAAATCATTCCATGGGTCCGGGGTCTTGAAGTTGGTAAGATCCAATAAACCGTCGTCTACAATCGCCAATGTATAAGTCATCGGTTTACCGCTCTTTTCGCTGACGGTCACGTTGAAGTTGGTTTCCGGGCGTAACACTTCCGGCATCTGTATCTGCGGTTGCAATACTGTCTGACTGTTAGTGACAAATACTGGAACAACACCGTACATACGGATAGGCAGGTCGTTGACTGTTTGCGCATGAGGCTGTAACAGACTGATATGCAAATATACGTTCGGAGTCATCTCCGGCGTAATCTTGAATGTATATTTCGTATCTCCTCCGTTGGAGACTTCTATCCATTCCTGACGTAATACTGTCGAACCGTTTTCGATAGATACCAGTGCACGTCCTCCCGCTGCTGCAGGAATAATGGCTGTGGCTGTTTCTCCAATTTCATACGAATCTTTGTTCAGAGAGAAAGCAAGCATCTTGATACCGCTGGGATCTGTTTTGCTCGAACGTCCGCGCCATTCCGGCCAGTCTATATAAACGGTTCCTCCAGTGGCATGTCCGCTCTCTTTGTCTTTTACGTAAACCAAATATCGTCCCCATGACGGATAATCGATGCGGAACTTGAAGGATGCTTTCCCGCCTCTTGTCTGTAAGTTGCCGCTGGCAACAGGTGTGATGGAACTGTTGTTGATGTAAGTGCCAAAAGATTCACCGCTGTTCTCCCACCACCAGCTCCAGCCGATGTGGTATATTTTGTATTCTAGATTAGTACGGTTCACTAACTGTCCCTGCGTGTTTACAGTCACAATATCGAATACGTGATCTTTGTCCGTTTCAATATATTTGCCTTTCGGTTGGTTCAAGTTGATACCGACGTAAGATGTAAATGGCGAGAACGGGATTGTTTGGGTGTAGATGCTGGCATCTCCTCCCGGTTCGAATACACGGGTGGTGAAAGTTGCATTCAACATACCCGGTGCTTCGGTTGCGGTCGGAACTTTCAGTGTGACGCTGGTTTTTCCTTCTGCATCCAGTGTACCGTCGAATATATCAGTTTTGATAGTTGTGAAATTCGTGGCCGGATTATTGAAGATATATTGTCCGTAATTCTTAAACTGTGTATTCACTTTAGATAAAGACATTTCTATTTTAGCTTTCAATTTGGAGGCAGTGGCTCCTGTCAGCCAGGTTGAAGTGAGTGGGGCGTAGACATCCTTGTCCGTAGCTTGAAGAATCTTCGGCAATGCCAGGTTTATTTTCAAGCGGTTGGGCTTTATGGTTTCGATACGCAGACCTTTGTGGAAGGTGGTTCCTCCTACTTTAATATATGCATTCCAGAGCCCGGTTGGATCTGTAGCCTGTGTCGGAACGTCGAATGTATAAAATCCGTTCATTCCTTGCGTTGAAATCATTTTGGTGTAGAACTGTCCTCTCGGATTGTATATTTCCAGTGCTACGGGATGCTTGTCGGGGATTCTCTTTTCGCGGTCCTCCAATATAAAGGAAATGTACAATGTGTCTCCCGGTCGCCATACTCCTCTTTCGCCATATATGAATCCTTTCAATCCCTTTTGAATATCTTTTCCTCCTACATCGAATCTGCTGACGGACTGTTCTTCACCGTCTACGACACGCACATACGCCTTTTGCTTTTCCGATTCTGCCACGATAATGAAAGGTACGCCCTTCGGAGTGATTTCAACGAACCCGTCTCCATTGGTCTCTCCCTTTCCTATGGGCTGTAACTGGAAGTTATATGCTGTTACTTGTGCTTTTCCTATCGGTTTGGTGTCCAAAATATTGCTTACGGCAATCCATAGTTTGTTCAGTGAATTCCGTTTTACAATCATCCCCAGATTGGAAGCAAACACATTACATGCAGCAATTCGGTCTGAATTCATATAATAAGATGGATGGCATGGATTGTCGCGTTCCGTCCATCGGTACACGCTCCAGTCCATTGTTCCTCCGTTGTAATAATAGTAAGCTTCGGGCGTATTCCAGATGGCTTCATCTTCTTCAGACAAGACACTTCCGCTTACTTTGGTCAACCCGTCGGATGTGTTACTGTCGGCGAATTTCATATCCTGATTCTCGTTTCCTCCACAAGGATAAGCGGAGTATTCCTGACGGAATGAAAGTATGACACGGTATATGGCACCCGGCTCCTGATGAATCAACCCGGCAAGGTCTATTGAGTAATCTCCCCAATGATGAATATCTTTGGAAGCATCTTTGGCAAGCCATAATGTTTTCTTGTAAACCAGTCTTCCCGAGCGGCGTAGTTCATTGGTCGAGGCGAGTGAATTGGTTTGCATGAACATCAATACATTATTCTCGAAGATACGAATCACGCTCAGGTCCACAGCATACAGGTTGACAGCCCTGAAAGGAATAATCAGACTTTTCGAGTCGGGCAGGATGGCGGCGGAGGTAGACATTTCTACTTGTGGTTTCAGACTAACTTCACTGAACGAGATCGTATGTGAAGTTCCCAGCGCTTTACCTTGACTGTCTTTGACTCCTTCATGGATATTCAACGTCAGTTTGTTCTGTGTGTTTGCTTCGAAATAGATGAAGACTCTGTTCTCGCTGATTTGGAAGATAGATGAAGAGACTTCCGGAATCTCAATCAGTCCTTTTAAATCCTGGGTAGTGGATAAAGGAGCGGAGAAAACAATCTCAATTCCGTTTTCCGGTTGTTCAATGCGTTCGGCAGACATAAAACGGAAGCAATCTTTAGCCGGTATCAGCACTTCTTCGCTTTGTTTGCGGTCAATGCCGGCTGGGTTACCATTGGCTGTAATGGTCAATGGGTAATCATCAGCTTCTCTGGGTATTTGTCTGATGTTGAACTGATACCGGGTAAGGTTGTCTGTCGCGGTGACTTCTACCGGATAACTCTTCTTGCCATCGCTGGCAGTCAGCATCTTTTCCACTTCCTCTTTTTTCACTACATCGCTGAAGCGTATTTCTCCTTTAATATTTATTTCATCCGGTTGGGTAGCTGTAATTGGTAACGACTCCAACTGCAAAGTGAAGTTACGTTCCTGCACACGGAATGAGAAGTTGAACTCTTTTAGTTTTTTGTCCACTTCGATGAAGTCTCCCAGTTGGAAAGTTCCTTCGTAGAGCGTTCCCGGTTTCAATGTTCCTTCTTCCGGCACAAACTCAATGGTGTTGTTGCTTACCCAGTATGCTTTTCCTTTTAATGAAGGGGAAAAGCTGAACGGATTGTTTTTTAACTCACTGTTCAGATCCACCATGGGTTGGTCATGGGTCAACTCTATGCGTATGGTTGAATTCTGTGAAATAACTCCTCCCGTATACGCATTTACATACGGTGCATAATCGGCAGAAGGAATGATGTCTTTTTGAGTACGTGTGCATGAATATAGGCCCACAGTCATCATGATAAGTAGGAGTAGTCCGGTAGTACTAATGCTACGTGTAGTCTTTGTTAGTCCCATAGCGATGAGTTTTTTTATAGTTCAACAAACAAATATACAGTTTTTATGCTAAATCCTTTGTTATTCTGATTATTTTTGCAAGTTCTTAATCAATTTATTTATGGGGAAAAAGAAAGAATACAAAGAGGCCAATCGACGATTTCTGAAAAAGCTGTCATTTCAGGAAGGTGTTTTTGCGTTGCCGTGTGGAATTTATTACAAAGTTTTGGAAACTGGTGAAGGTACGATTTCTCCGGGTGCGCGGAGTATTGTTACCGTGCATTACAAAGGAAGTCTGATTGATGGTCGGGTGTTTGATAATTCTTATGAACGTACTTGTCCCGATGCCTTACGTCTTAGTGATGTAATAGAAGGGTGGCAGGTAGCACTTCAGAAAATGCACGTTGGGGATAAATGGATTATCTATATACCTTATGCAATGGGTTACGGTATTAAATCTTTTGATTCTATTCCTGCTTACTCGACATTGATATTCGAAGTGGAACTGCTTGGAGTTGCATAGAGGTGAGCTATATATAATCAGATGCATGGCTTCCCCTTCTTCCGGAATAATATTATTGGATGTATGGTTACTATATATTACCACTATTTTTTGATAAATAGCGTGTTTGCAAATATAATAAATAGATAAGCTACTGTAATCTTCACGATTGCAGGAACTTATCTATATAAAGTAACTTAAATTACTTGCTCAAAGCCTGAGCTACGTCTACAGCACAAGCCCCTGTACAACCTACCATCGGGTTGTTACCAATTTCCAGAAATCCCATCATTTCTACGTGGGGATATTCCTAAAATAATAAAATTTAAGGCAACTAATTCATTGCGAGTTAGTTGCCTTTTTTGTATCTTTAAGCATTCCCCCCAAAAAACGGTTTGACGGCCAAAACGGGGGTAATTAAAAATAAAAACACATGGTAAAGATACAAAAAATCTCAGAAATCGAACCTTGTTTAGGTTTTACCGAGTTCGATATGCTTAAAAAATATCGTCAAAGTTTTGCAACGAGTGAATTAGGTCGCCTCCATTCTCTGTTCCCTTTCTCGGAACTGGCCCGACAAATGCATTTGAAGTCCTCTGCTTTGGGTCGTAAAAGTTATTTTTCTCCCGAAGGTAAAATAGCCTTGATGGTCTTGAAGTCCTATACCAACTTTTCCGATGCACAACTGATTGAGCATTTAAACGGTAATATTCATTACCAGTTATTTTGTGGTGTTCAGATTGATCCGCTTCATCCACTAACCAATCCTAAAATCGTTAGTGCAATTCGTCAGGAACTAGCGGATCGCCTTGACGTTGAGTCCCTCCAGCTCATTCTTGCCGAGCATTGGACACCTTATCTTGAGAACCTTCATGTCTGTATGACCGATGCCACCTGTTATGAAAGTCATCTGCGTTTCCCTACTGATACCAAACTCTTATGGGAAGGTATTGTATGGCTTCATCGTCATCTGTGCAAACATTGCCAGACCTTGCACATACAACGTCCCCGTAACAAGTATCTTGATGTACGCCGTGCCTATCTTGCTTATAGCAAACTGCGTAAACGCAGGAAATCACAGACTCGTATGATTACACGAAGGTTACTTCAGTTATTGGAAAA